>Ga0308171_1000369_pt1 | contig 104364 bp, 102 predicted proteins | sample PhyGR1_FD_202135 | JGI IMG/M metagenome (GOLD analysis project Ga0308171, IMG submission 202135) | Phyllosphere microbial communities from UC Gill Tract Community Farm, Albany, California, United States - DLSLSG.R1 | ecosystem: Host-associated > Plants > Phyllosphere > Unclassified | place...
CCGATAAAAACTTCGATGCCATGCAGAAAGAGATGTATGGCCAGTTTGAGAACACGTTCATGATGTATCTGCCGCGCCTGTGTGAACACTGCCTGAACCCAGGCTGTGCAGCCACCTGCCCCAGCGGGGCGATCTATAAGCGTGAAGAAGACGGCATTGTGTTGATCGATCAGGATAAATGCCGGGGCTGGCGTTTATGCATTAGCGGCTGTCCCTACAAAAAGATCTATTTCAACTGGAAGAGCGGCAAGTCAGAGAAGTGTATTTTCTGCTATCCCCGCATTGAGTCAGGCATGCCGACCGTCTGCTCTGAAACCTGCGTGGGCCGCATTCGTTATCTGGGCGTGCTGCTCTACGACGCCGATAAGATTGCCGATGCCGCCAGCACGGAAAATGAGCACGACCTGTACCAGCGCCAGTGCGACATCTTCCTTGACCCGAACGATCCCGCCGTGATTGAGGAAGCCTTACGTCAGGACATTCCGCAAAGCGTGATCGACGCCGCCCAGGCTTCGCCGGTCTGGAAAATGGCAATGGACTGGAAGCTGGCCCTGCCGCTTCACCCGGAATACCGCACCTTGCCGATGGTCTGGTATGTGCCGCCGTTGTCACCCGTTCAGTCGGTGGCTGATGCCGGTCTGCTCGAAGCGGACGCCAGCGTTTTACCCGATGTGGAAAGCCTGCGGATACCTGTGCAATACCTCGCTAACCTGCTGACGGCGGGCGATACCGCGCCGGTATTACGCGCGCTGAAACGGATGATCGCAATGCGCCATTACAAACGCTCGCAGACCGTTGACGGCGTGACGGATACGCGCGCGCTTGAAGAAGTGGGCCTGAGTATGCAGCAGGCAGAAGAAATGTACCGTTATCTGGCCATTGCCAACTATGAAGACCGCTTTGTTATCCCCTCCAGTCATCGCGAACTGGCCCGGGATGCCTTTCCGGAACGCAACGGCTGCGGCTTCAGTTTTGGTGACGGTTGCCACGGCAGTGATACTCAGTTCAATTTGTTTAACAGCCGCCGCATTGATGCCATTGATATCGGTAATAAAGCGGGAGGGGAATGATGGATATCCTGAAACTTATTGGCATGTTGCTTGAATACCCGGATGAATCGCTGTGGCAGCACCAGGATGAGGTACGTGCACTGATCGCGCAGCACTATCCTGCACTTTCGTCCTTTACCCAGCATTATCTGGCGGCAGCACCGCTGGATAAGCAGAGCGACTGGTGTGCCCTGTTTGAACGTGGGCGGGCAACATCGCTTCTGCTGTTCGAACATGTTCATGCTGAATCGCGCGATCGCGGTCAGGCGATGGTGGATCTGCTTGCTCAGTATGAGCAGGCCGGTCTGGAACTCCACTGCCGGGAGTTGCCCGATCATCTGCCGCTCTATCTGGAGTACCTGAGTCAACAGGATGAGAAAGCGGCGCGTCAGGGCCTGGAGGATATCGCGCCAATTCTGGCCCTGCTGGGCGGACGACTGAAAGCGCGCGGCAGTGAGTTTAGCCAGCTGTTTGACGCCCTTCTCAACCTCGCGCGTAGCCCGCTGCACAGTGAGAGCGTTGCCCGGCAGGTTGCCACCGAGCCGCGCGATGACACGCGCGAAGCGATAGATGCGGTATGGGAAGAAGAACAAATTAAGTTCATCGATGATAAAGCCTGCGATCGTTCTGAACGGCAACAGCATCAACGCCGTTTCAGTCAGGACAGCCGTCCGCAGTATCTTGAACTGACCTCTGGAGGCGCACGATAATGCACTACCTGTACGTGTTATTTTTTGATATCTATCCCTACCTGTGCGGAACGGTTTTCCTGGTAGGCAGTTGGCTGCGCTATGACTACGGACAGTATACCTGGCGCGCCTCATCCAGCCAGATGCTGGACAAAAAGGGCATGCGCTTTGCGTCCAACGTCTTTCACATCGGCATTATTGGGATCTTATTCGGGCATCTGTTCGGCCTGCTGACGCCGCACTGGATGTACGAGCCCTTTCTGTCGATTGCCACTAAGCAGAAACTCGCGATGATGGCCGGTGGCGTCTTTGGCTTAATGACGCTGGTTGGCGGCTTTCTGTTGCTGAAAAGACGGCTGCTCAATCCACGCATCCGGGCGACCTCGACGCGCGCCGACATTGTGATTATGGGTATCCTTGTGGTGCAGGTTTCCCTGGGGCTGATTTCCATCATCTTTTCGCTGCAGCACATGGACGGCCTTGGCATGATGAAACTGGTCGGCTGGGCGCAGGCGGTGGTGACATTCCAGGGCAATGCTGCCCAGTGGCTTGACGGCGTTGAGTGGATTTATCGTGTTCACTTGATTCTGGGCATGACGATTTTTCTGGTCTTTCCGTTTACCCGTCTTGTGCACGTCTGGAGCGCGCCAGTTGAGTATCTCACGCGTCGCTATCAGGTGGTACGCGCACGTAAATAAGACGGACGTGAACCCGACCACCTCATCGCTGGCCGGGTTCATGTCTCTTTTTCAAACCGCTGATATCTCGCCCGGCCAGACGTTATGACCCAAACGCGTGGTCAGGTGCCAGGGTAAACTGGCCGTTTTATCAGGGTTGGAAAGATAAATAATGCGCGCCCTGCTCCCCGATTCGTCAGCGACCAGACGGCAATAGAACAGAGTGAGCAGAGGGCCACAATCACCAGCGGATACAGGCTAGCCCACAGCCAGGAAAACCACGCTAATTCAAACAGCTGATGACGCTGTGCTAATAAAATGGCCGTCATACCGAAATACTCAATAAAGATACGATGGAGAACGTAAATGGGTAAAGTATGACGCCCCATCCAGTTGAGCCAGGCCATGCTGCTGATCTGATTTAACCAACGGCAGGCGGCAATACTGATGAGGATGGCAAGGACAGATACGAAAAGGCGCTTATCCACACCGAACAGGCCGTGCAGACCTGCCACCAGCGCCAGCAACAACCACGGCAAGCCATTTTCCCGTCGCCACTCGCTCAAACGCAGCATCTGCGTACACCAGAACGCCCCCAGTATGAAGAACACAAAATACTGCGCCAGACTCTGTGGCCCCCAGAAGGGAATCACCTTTTCTACAGCCAGGTAATTGAGCAGCGTTGCCGCGACCAGCAGTGGCACCTTATAACGCTGAAAAAGTTTGGCGCACAGGAAGTAGATCGCTAAACCATATAAGTACCATGAGGTACTCATCGCCAGAAATGTCAGCGTAAGAAACTCCGCCAGCGATCCCGCATAGGCCGCATTAAGATTTTGTGAAATACGTTGTCCGGTGATTTCTGTTGAAATCCCCACGATTGACCACCACTGAATGGCTCCCCATACAAGGTACAGGTAAAACAAATTAGTGATTCGGCTGGTCGTGATGTGCTTCCAGGGGCGATTAACAATGGCATTGCTGGCCAACAAACCTGAAACAAAGAAAAAGGCAGGCATACGCAGTGGGGATAATAACCTATTGAACAGTACCCACATCTCTGCGGGAAACACGCCCGCGCTCAGGTCTTTTAGCGTATTTTCAAAGCCGGGCAACACCGTATGGTACAGCACAACAAGCAGGATACAGATGCCTTTGAGCGTATTAATCCATGCAATGTGTTCTTTTTCATTGTGCTTCATCAGGGAATTTCCGCCGTGGTGTCATTCCAGAAAAAACGAATTCGCGCTGCTCATATGACCGTTATGTGGAAAGTATTCCGTATGTCCTGTCACCTGAATGTAGCGAAAGTCTTAAAGTTATCTGTCGGAAACGGTTTAGAACCCAGCTTTACAATAAAGGATATTCTTTGACATTTATGCCGGCTTTAATTTGACGTCGGTAACATTCATTGAGCGTCAGAATAAATCAGGATCGCCCGTCCACAACGGAATATGACTTTACTATGAATGTTCTCTGTCGGTACTTGCTTAACGCTATATTTGCCATTACGTTAACTGTACTTTAAGACAGGCCACTCAACGTAAGTGCAGGTGAGCGTTATCCGACAATCGCGAGTGAGTCAGTCCTCCAGGTAAAAGAGTTTGCCGGAAAAACATTTTGTCCTACGTCGAAACGTATTAATCATGTGCCCCTTCTCCTGCCGCCTTTAGGGTAATTTCAGGTCCGGATATCACCTGAATAACAGAGAGGACGCACAGGTCGTGTGGATAAATGCCGTAATAGCTTATTCGTCTTTTTGTTTATTTATGCTCTGCGGAATAACGCAGACAGGCTAAAAAGGCCATTTGGCTTTTACGGATTCAGGATTAATTTTTCAGTTTTCCATTCGGCACGCGCTGTCTGAATGGTTGTTCCTGATTTACTCACCAATGGAATGTCATCATGAAGCAGACGCGTTTTACGCCCGTTGCCACTACCGCTACCGTTAACGACCAGCAGATACTGGCAAACGACTGGGGCACCCTGACCAAATACGATATGACCTATGTGCGCACCGATGGCACAGAACAGCGCTTTACCCGTGAAGCTTATGATCGCGGTCACGGTGCGACCATCCTGCTCTACAACCGCGACGACAGGACGGTCATCCTGACCAGTCAGTTCCGCATGCCTGCTTTTTTGATCGGTCATCACTTTGAGCTGATTGAAGCCTGTGCCGGATTGCTCGATGCACGTGACCCCATTCAGGCCATCAGAAGCGAAGCGGAAGAAGAAACGGGATACAAGCTGAATGACGTCACTAAGATTGGCGAGATATTCATGAGCCCCGGTTCCGTTACCGAGCGTCTGCACTTTTTTATCGCCTCTTTTACCCGTGAGATGCGAATAAACGCGGGCGGGGGTATTGCCGCCGAAGGCGAAGATATCAAGGTGATTGAGGTGCCGATTAAAGAGGCGCTTGCCATGATTGATGCGGGGACCATCATTGACGCGAAAACCATTATTCTGATTCAGCATCTGGTCATCAAAGGCATCTGCACGCCAGATTAACGTAGACAAAAAACGGGCCAGTAAGCTGGCCCGTGAATTCAGGATGATGAGGTTTGCGTTTCCGCCTGATGCTTACTGAGTAAACGCGGGTGGATAAACAGTATCCGTCCGGGTCCACGGTTCAACAGCGTCCAGACCAACAGCGAAAGTAACGTACACACCGCCACGCCGGTTAACGGCATCAACAGCGCCCAACCCCAGCTAAAGCCCGCATTGCCGAACCAGCCATAATGTAGCGCCAGGGAAATGGCGCTCAGCCCCACTAACTCGATAAAAATTCGGTGTAAGACATAAATCTGCAGCGTATTGCGGCCGATGTAATTCAACCAGGCCATATTGAAATGTGCATTAAGAAAACGGCACAGCACAATGCCAAAGACGATGGTCAACAGGCTATAAAACGGATTTTTATAAATGCCGCCCGCATGATGAAGGATACCGATCAGCGCTATTGCGCCCAGCCACAGCCAGTGACGACCTTTCAGACCGCTGAGCTCGATTAATGTCGCGCTGAAAAAGACGCCCAGTAAGAAATAGAGATAGTTTTGCGCGACGCTGGCCGGTCCCCATCCGGGAATAAGGCTAAACTGCGCCGCATAGTTCGCCGCAATCGCGAATACGACCAGCATTATTTTCTGTCGATGAAAAAGCTTGGTCACCAGGAAGAATCCGGCCAGCGCATACAAGTACCACAGGCTGGTCATCGACAGCATTAACAGCTTGATAAACTCCAGCGGGGAATCAGCATAGGCGGCATTCTTACTGCTCGACAGCCGCTCCCCCAGATGGGTTGAGATGTAGTGGATACTCAGCCATTGAATCACGCCCCACAGCAGGTAGAGGTAGACAATATTGCTGAACTTCTTGGTAAAGACCGCTTTCCAGCTTTTCTTCACGACCGAATTGGCGGCCAGCAGTCCGGAGACAAAGAAAAATGCGGGCATCCGCAGGGGCGAAAGCCAGGTATTAAATGCTACCCACCAGTGAGCCGGGAACAGACCGGCAGTCAGATGAGGGAGCGAAGGTGCGAACGTGGTGATGATGGAGTGATGCAATACCACAAGTAAGATGCATCCTCCTTTTAGGGTATTAATCCAGAGGATTTCCTTTCTGTCCTGACTCATTATTTCGTCCTGATCGTGCGATGAATTTGTGAAGAATTATTTATATTTTCACGCAGGTCTCAATCAGGCGGCTCTTAAAAGTTACAGTCTGTTACTCGCGCAGAAGCTAACCTGGTATAAAACCATAAAAATCAAACAATTAAAATAATACTAAATGTAAATTTTCAGAAGAAACTGAGAGGATAAAAGCAGAGGGCACGGCAAGAAACGCCGCCAGTTTCCGGCGGCGTTGGCGTTTATTGATTAAGAAATTTATCGAGAAATTGTCGAGTCCGCGCTTGCTGCGGATCGCTAAACAGCGCTTTAGCCGGTCCATGTTCTACGATGCGTCCCTGATCCATAAAGATGGCGCGGTCGGCGACGTCGCGGGCAAAACTCATCTCATGCGTGACAATCACCATAGTGCGCTTTTCCTGCGCCAGCGCGCGGATAGTGTTCAGCACCTCGCCCACCAGCTCCGGGTCCAGCGCAGACGTCGGCTCATCAAATAAAATCACTTCGGGTCGCATTGCCAGCGCACGGGCAATCGCAACACGCTGCTGTTGACCGCCGGACAGACGCCTTGGGTAGCTGTCTTCTTTACCGTGAAGCCCGACTTTTTCAAGCAGGCTCCGCGCGCGGGCAATCGCGTCCGCTTTTGCTTCACCTTTTACAATCACCGGCCCTTCAATGATATTTTCCAGCACCGAGCGATGGGGAAACAGGTTGAAGTTTTGAAAGACAAAGCCCACCTGCTGGCGCAACAGGCGCACCTGCTCTTTCTGCTTGTGGATGCCCTGGCTGGCATCAATGGTGATATCCCCCACTTTAATGCGACCGGCGTCAGGCACTTCAAGCAGGTTAATACTGCGCAACAGTGTAGTTTTGCCCGAGCCGCTGGGGCCGATGATGGCGACGATTTCACCGGGCGCGACGTCAAGGTCAATGCCGTGCAGTACCGTTTGTCCGTTAAACTTTTTCACCAACTGGCGAACGTCAATTGCACTCATTTCGCCTCCTGATCCTGACGGTTAACGTGGGCTTCCAGACGGTTTTGCAATGCTGACAGCACGGTGGCCATCACCCAGTAGATCAGCGAAGCTGCCAGGTACATAGTGAACACTTCCAGGGTACGCGAGGTAATCAATTGCGCCTGGCGAAACAGTTCAGGAACCTGAATGGTGGCGGCCAGTGACGTATCTTTCACCAGACTGATAAAGCTGTTTCCCAGGGGCGGCAATGCGGTGCGGGCAGCCTGTGGCAGAATAACCCGACGCAGGGTTTGCCACGGCGTCATGCCGATACTGGCAGCCGCTTCCCACTGACCACGCTCAATCGCTGCAATTGCGCCACGCAGCGACTCCGATGCATAGGCCGCCATATTCAGCGATAACCCAATCATCGCCGACGGAATGGGGTCCAGCTCAATGCCAAACTGCGGCAGACCGTAGTAGATCATAAACAGCTGCGCGATGAGCGGCGTGCCGCGAAAGATGGACACATAGATACGCGCCAGCCAGTTTACCGGCCAGAAGCGCGATAAACGCATCAGGGCCAGCAAAAAGCCCAGTATCAACCCAAAGAACATCCCGCCGATACTGAGCTGTAGCGTGAACAACGCGCCTTTAAGTAAAAAAGGTGCTGAATCCAGCACCAGTTGTAAACTTTCCTGCATTATTTCGTTACGTCCGCGCCAAACCATTTCTCTGACAGCTTTTTAAGTGAGCCGTCTTTCTGCATGTCCGCAATAGCCTGATCGATCGCTTTCAGCAAGTCTTCATTGCCTTTGCGCATTGCCACGCCCGCTTCCAGACGGGAGAATGCCGGACCGGCTACCGCCATGGTATCACCGGTTTTCTTCACCAGATCCAGGGCTGCCAGACGATCGACCAGAATCGCATCAACGCGACCAGAACGCAGATCCTGATACTTGGTTGGGTCATCATCGTAAGTACGGATATCCACACCTTTGACGTTGGCACGTAACCACTGTTCGTAGTTCGTCCCCAGGCCCACTCCGACTTTCTTACCGGCCAGATCCTCTGGTTTGGTAATGCTGCCTGCGTTTTTCTTCAGCGTCAGCGCCTGCACACCTGAAATGGTATAGGGCGTAGAGAAGTCATACTTCTTTTTACGCTCATCGGAGATCGTGACCTGATTGATCACCACATCGATACGTTTGGAATCTAAAGCGGCTAACATGCCATCCCACTTGGTCGGTTTAAGCTCGGCTTTCACCCCCATGTGTTTCGCCAGCTCCTGGGCGAACTCCACTTCAAAACCCGTCAGCTTGCCCTTTTCATCCTGAAAACTGAAAGGGGGATAGGTGCCTTCCAGGCCCACACGCAGCTCGCCTTTGCTTTTAACCTGCGCCAGTAAATTCTCCGCCGCAAAAGTTTTAACGCTGACGCCTGCAACCAGCGCAACAGCCATCATTCCCGTCACCAGCTGGCGACGAATCTGTGAAAAAGCCATGTTTACCCCATTTATTATTTATCAGTGTGGTGTTAAGCGGCTAAACACGGTTTGCCGCTCTGTCATTATGGGCGTTATTTCGCATAAGACGTCAAAATAACGCCTGAATTATAACCCTTTTTTGCGCTGCGTCTCAGACCGAAGGGTGATAAGCAAATAACGCCGGTGCACCGCCTGTATGCACAAACAACAACGGGCCTTCACGGCGAAAACGATTCTGGTTAATCCCATCAATAAGACCGGCCATTGCTTTACCGGTATAAACGGGATCAAGAAAAATGCCTTCAAGACGGGCCAGCATTTTCACCGCCGCCATGCCCTCTTCATTCGGCTCGCCATAGCGCGGAGAAAAATACTCATCCCACAGCGTTATGGGTGCCTGCGCCTGCACGGCTAACTGCGCCGCCAGCGCCTGACGCAGTTCTTCAACCTTAGGCAATTGCTCACTGACTTTACGCGACACGGTTACGCCAACCAACTCGGTCTCTGGCAGGAGCTGCTCCAGTCCTATGGCCAGGCCCGCATGGGTCCCGGCGCTGCCTGACGCCACGACCACCGCCGCAAAATCCACTACGCCTTCACTTTGGTGCGCAATCTCCTGGGCACATTCCACGTAACCTAGCGCACCCAGTGCATTTGAGCCGCCCACAGGTAGCACGTAAGGCCGGAAACCCTGCGCCTCCAGACGTTCCGCCTGTTCCGCCAGCTGCGCAGCGGGATGGGTCAGGGCATCGACCATCACCACGTCAACATCCATCAGGTCCAGCATCAGGCGATTACCATTGGTCAGGTAGTTTTCACTCTGAGTCGCAATCGGATTTTCCAGTAACGCTACGCATTTCAGGCCCAGTTTCGCGGCGACCGCCGCCGTCTGCCGCACATGGTTTGACTGAATGGCACCCGCAGTCAGCAACACATCTGCGCCTTCACGCAGGGCATCTGCGGCCAGAAACTCCAGCTTACGCAGCTTGTTGCCGCCCATCGCCAGCGGCGTCACGTCATCACGTTTGATAAAGATGTCACGGCCAAGATGGTCCGATAATCGGGGCAGGTATTCTAACGGCGTCGGTGCGCCCAGAAGTTCGATACGGGGAAACTGATGAATAAGATGTAAAGACAATGCGGCCTCCAGTTGGGCACAGAGCAGTGATCTTTACAGTGTTACAGAAGATGCAGAAAGGATCATCCTGATTTCAAACTCAGGTGATGAACGGAGAAGCGGTCGGGCAAGTATCCACCGGCTGTTACACAACTTCCCCATTTTCCCCCTGTGGACAGGGGAAAATGGGGTGGGAGACAGAATGTCAGAGGAAAACCTGCCTGACACTTTTACCCGATCCCTTAACGTTGCTGCCAGCCCAAAAACTGGTCGTACTTACGAAGCGCAATACGATAATTGTTATTACCTGCATCGGGTAAGTCTTCTTCCAGGCATTGATGCCAGCTATTGCCTGTGAGTTTTTCAGCCGGAAAATTTCTGGCCTTCAACATATCGTCAAGCCGACGTAAGCGAACCACATATTCACGAATGGTGCTTGGGCTCATTTCAGTCTGTTCAAACAGATATTGTTTGAAGGCCATGATGTCAAAATAATTAGGATGCGTATTACAAAAAATATCGCTGCAAAAACGACAAAGTGCCGTTAATTCTGGCTGCAGTTTTAGCCAAAGCGGCTCATCAATCATTTGGTCCATCCGTGCGATGGCCTCTTTATTGATGATCTGGCCACGAAAGACCAGCGCCATACGGTCTAATACTTTGCCACAGTGTGAACAATTGTTTTGGCTGTGTTTGTAGTCTTTAAGATAACGACTTAAAGGTCTGGCTTTGGTTTTGGCTCCCACTGTTGAGTCCCCGATTTCTTATTATTTATAGATCGCCAGGAACTGAGCCTTCTAGCGCGCTCCCGTAAGTCGGGCACGCAAGCGTTTTATCGCCTGACTGTGCAGTTGGCTGACTCGGGATTCCCCCACGTCAAGTACCGCGCCAATCTCTTTCAGATTCAGTTCTTCCTGGTAGTACAGTGTCAGCACCATCTTCTCGCGCTCGGGCAACGCCTCGATCGCTTCAATGACGCGTTCACGCAGACTCCCTTCCATTAACTGATGAAGTGGATTGGCCTCTTCGTGCCCTTCCGTCACCAGTTCCGCACTGTCACCGTGTTCTTCTCGATACTCATCGTACGAAAAGAGCTGGCTGTTGTTGGTATCCAACAGAATCTGCCGGTACTCTTCTATCGAAACATTCAACTGTTGCGCGACTTCCTGTTCAGAAGCGGCCCGACCCAGCATCTGTTCGACCTGATGCATAGCCCCGGCTACCTCACGAGCATTTCGTCTGACGCTACGCGGCGCCCAGTCCCGGCTGCGAAGCTCATCAAGCATGGCCCCACGAATGCGCTGTACTGCATACGTGGTAAAGGCGGTACCCTGAAGCGCGTCATAGCGCTCCACCGCATTCAACAGACCAATGCCCCCGGCTTGAAGCAGGTCGTCAAGTTCAACACTGGCTGGCAGGCGGACCTGTAAGCGCAGTGCTTCATGACGTACCAGTGGGACGTAGCGCTGCCAGAGCGAATGTTTGTCCATCACGCCATCGGCGGTATAGAGATCGTTCACGTTGACTACCCTGCGTTAATGAAGTTATCGGCATGATTATGCAATTCTGTAGGGCTTTTGATTGGCTGAATAGGCGGGATAAACCAAGGTTATTTCAAATTTGTGATGTTTCAGAGCGGAAGGTTCCGCTCTGTACAGACAGACTAACGTAGTGACAGTAAACGCTGGCGGGTTGCGGATGGCACGTTTTCCCACAGTGCACAAACCTGCCCTTCCATCTCCTGATAAAACGGACCAATGCTTTCACGCGTTTTTTCATCCGCATGAAAACGCACCTGCCCGGAATCACCATCAATGCTTATCATTTTGTTGACAAAAAGCCGCTGTAAATCGCTACGCAGGAACAACCCGTTATCCACACTGTTGTCTGCCAGAAAACCCTCATCGTTTTCTCGTGTGTCGATATGGCAGGCCTCAACCCACGGCCACAGATGCGGGTCGAGAAGGCTGGTTCCGGTAATAATACAGGCACCGTAGCGCGCTTTTACCGCCGCCATAAATTCTGACTGGCTGGCTTTCTGCAACACTTTGGCTTTGACACGCCGCCCCACTTCAGTACCAGGCATAACTGCAGCCGGAATCTTGTGTTCGGGCGTGCTCAGTACCACAATAAACTGGATGCGACGAGACTGCGGGAAACAGGGGTTAGACTGCACGTTGAACAGCTGCCACCAGGCATCTTCTTCATCTTCACGCATCAAAACCAGTTTATAACCCCGGCTGTTGATCAGGTTTTGCGCCTGCGCAGAATGGGGATCGACCATGGCATAGACATAGCTTTTCCCTATCACCTTCCAGCGATTATCCTCATCCTCTTTTCCACGACGAAAATAGTGAAAAGGCTGCTGCTGTTTAAGGTAGTACTCAAAACGGCGCAAGTAGTTTTTCCGTTCATTGTCGTTAGCAATGAACAACAGGTCTTCCAGAGGACTGTTACTCTCTTCCTGAGCAAAGACAGCACGAATTTTTAACGTTCGATAGCTGGTTGAAGGACTCAGCAGCGCACGCGCCGTCAGTTCTTTCTCATCAGGGTATTGCTGTGCATAACGCCGGGCGATCTCTTCAAAAGAAAGGCGTTCGCCCGGAAGCAGGTCATAGTTAAAGCGCATAACCACCCCAGAACATGAAAAGTTATATCAAAATGAGAGTCATTCTGAAGGGGATTATCGGCATAGTTGTAATGAACTGTAACGCTGCGATGACTTTTTTATTATTTCCCCGTCCGGATTAAAGTCCTGCCGTTTAAGTACGTCACATTTGCCTTATTACGCGAGAAAACAGGTATTTTCGTCGCGGATGACCGGGTGTCTTTTCCGCTTGTGCGCTGTGTCTGTTGCTTATCCTTTACTTTACCTGCTTTTTTATCGGTTATTCTTGCCATTAGTTTCACTTGCAAGCTCGTATTCTTTCATCATCACTCTGCAAGCGCAGACCGGTTATATAGGAAGTGAATAGCGGGGACGTCATACATGCCCATCGTAAATGGGTTGATTGTAGAACGGGTGACAATTTCCAGAGAGTTAAGGGGCATGGCCTGAGATCAGGGCTTCCAGGAAACCTTGCTGAAACAATTACCTAAAGGACCACACCTGCCAAATGAGGAATAACCGCAAAGTGACTTTTCTATCGCCAGTACTGCTGTTGATACTGTGTGCAAATGATCAGCAAGGAACATTACCGCAGGAGTCGCTCTGATGCGCGTTTTACTAACAGGTGCTTATGGTCAACTGGGCCGCTGCATACTGGATCGCTTTCCCACAGACTGGATTACCCTGGCGTGTGGTTCGGCAGAGCTGGATATTACCGACCGTTCAGCAGTCATGCGTATTGTTAAAAAATTCAAGCCTGATGTCATCATGAATACGGCTGCGTACACGGCAGTCGACAAGGCAGAAACTGACCGTACACGCGCACTCAAAGTTAATGCCATCGGCCCAGAGAATCTGGCTCAGGCGGCCAAACTGGTCAGTGCTCGTCTGATTCATATTTCTACTGACTACGTTTTTGATGGCATTAAAAAAACCGCTTACACCGAAAGCGATCAACCCTGCCCGATTAATTTTTATGGTCTGAGCAAGTGGGAAGGTGAAAAACGCGTAATAGATATCTTACCTGAAGCCATAATCATCCGTACCTCTTGGGTTTTTAGTGAATATGGAAGTAACTTTGTCGACACGATGCTCCATTTAGCGGAAACGCGTCATGAGATAAAGGTGGTGAATGATCAGTACGGTTGCCCTACCTACGCAGGCGATCTGGCCCAGGCAATGATTCTTCTTGCTGTACAGCCTGAAGCGCGGGGGATTTATCATTACTGTGGTGATGAGCCCGTAAGTTGGTGTGAGTTTGCACAAGCGCTTTTTATCGCAGTAAAAAAAGATATTTCAGTATTCGGCATTCGCAGCACCGATTATCCAACCGCTGCGGTTCGACCGTTAAATTCACAATTATGTTGTGATAAAATCAAAAAAATGAATATAAAAACCTCAGACTGGCAAAGTTATCTGCTGACTATTTATAAAAACTATAAAATAGCCTCTTAGCCGAGGTTGTCATAATGGGGTAATGTTTACACGACAAAGATGTACCAGCCAGTTATAAAGCAATCTAACTGGCTGATACATAAGCATTTCATATCAAGGCTATCGCCTCATTATTGAAGTATAGTGTAATCAAAATCTCCCTCTTGCCTGCCTGCTAGCAAATGTAACCCATTTGCCTCTGTTCATTTCTCAGCTTATTTTTTCAATCTAAAACGTTATCTTTTTTGAATATGGTTATTTGAGCAATGCGAGTGTAATGATGCAGGATAGAGAAAAGTGCTTACTACATCAGAAAGCATTAAGCATCACGACTAAGCACGAGAAAAGCGTAATAACAGTAAGCAAAACCACAAATAAAATCGTATTATTTCCCTAAAAACGATAAAAATCCATAAATAAAAAACCCGTGCGTCTTTGCATGGCAATCTTATCGGAGATAGAGATCACTCTGAGGAGGTGCGTACATTACTCACTCCGAACGGAACGCGATAAGAGGTGATCTTTTAAAAATCTTCATCGATGATTATCCTTACAAAATACTTTTTACCATTCTCATCACGAAAAAACGCATTTTTAAAGTCACCATGCGTTGTCGCACGCAATATTTTCAAATGTTCATCAAGCGTAGCGACAGAGTTCAAATCTAATTCACACAGCGCGTTATAGTCCTTAATTCCGTTGTAATTCCCTTCTGCCTGTGGTTTCTTTGTCGTATATGAACCGGAGATGATAGTAAAAATATTTTTACTTATGAGATACTTTTCTGTTGCGATGACGTTTCTGTAAACTGTCAAAGAAGTATCTGAAACTTTCACTTTAACTACCTGCTGATCGATAATTTCGCCATGGTCAACTTCGGCGTCCATTAAATGAATTGTCGCGCCCACAGGCAAGCCATTGATAATTGAAAAAGCCTGGGGATACCATCCACGATTAAAAGGATTGAGACCGGGATGAAAGTTAATACAGCATAGGTTATCAGTAAGGGCGGCAGGGAAAATTTGTTTACAATGCAAACTGAAAACCAAATCATACTCCTGAATGATCCTTTCAACTGTGGACTCATCTTTGACATTAATCCGGGTCGCTCCAATAGCCATCATTAGTTGCGGATTCGTGTTAAATGACGTGTAGCAAAAGTCCGCGTTGAATGGTAGCTCAAAGGGCTGTTTTTCAAGTTCCTCTTTAAGATAAAGCGACAGCTCCTGGTTATCGGACACCACCAGTAAACGCTGAGCCTGCGTACTCAGTCGTACACCTGTTGCCTCTGTATAAACTTGAGTCATCGTCTTAATCCTTTATAAATACGAAATAACCGAAACGGGTTGTAAAGTGTACGAGGAGAATGTGTTTATCTTATATCGACAGTTTACACTGATTCTTACTGGGGTTTGGGACTCCACGAAGATAGTGTTTAAAGGATTAAGAGGGCTTACCCGCGGCAAGCCCTCTTTTTACCTTTACTGCATGTCAAAACGTATTAATCAGGCAACCACATATTCATCCAGTGGCGGAGAGGCTCTCCAGTAAGCATCCAGTCTTTGTGGATGGCATTTCGCAATGCCTCGCCCGAACGTCGTGAGGCTTCCGGATCATCAAGATGCATCTCGATTGCCTCCACCCAGTCTTTATAACGGTTTTTGACGCGCGTGACAGGTAAGTCATAATGATAACACTCCACATCACTGCAAATGACGGGGTATCCGCATGCGCCGTATTCCAGTAGTCTTAGATTGCTTTTACAGCGGTTAAACAAATTATCCTCAACCGGTGCCAGTGCTAAATCGAGATTCAGTGAAGCCAGTTTTTCAGGGTATTTTTTTATCTCTACACCGCTGTAGTATTCATGAATATACGGACGAAGTTTTGGCGGGCACATTCCAAAAAAGACCCATTCAACCCGATCTGCAAAGGCACGAACAACATCCGCAATCATTTCCAGATCGCCCCTATGGCTCGACCCGCCTGCCCAACCAACCCGAGGTTTCTTACCCTGGTTTCGTAAGCTGGTAAGATGTGCCCACGTTTCAACAGGCAAGCGATTTTCAGCTACGCGGATGTCATGATGGTTACCGTCGAATGCATTAGCCAGAGCGGGCGTGGAGACAACAAAACGATCAGCCAGGCTCAATGCTTTGCGAAGCGATTTCAAGATATCTTTCGGCATATTGGCGCGATGAATACTTTTCATTGGCAGATTAGGTAAGTAATCATCCAGTTCAAAGATTTTAAAGGTATTTTTTAATACCCCCAGCCGACGCTGCCATTCCAGTGATTCCGGAGTAATTTGTCTTTGTAAGACGATGCTGTCAGGAGCATACCGGGCAAGTTCAGCCGTGTGATGCATGTAATCCGAAAGACGCCCTTGTACCAGCCCTTCCGCCTTCATTGCTTTTAATGGTTGAATAATTCGGTACTGGCCGCAACCGGTGAAGTCCGCCATCATGGCAATAATAGTCGGCAACGGTTTCCATGACAGTGGTTTCCAGGTCATGTCTAAAGCCTGTTCCAGCTCAAAACCAGTGCCGTTGAGTGACAAGTTAGCGTTATAAGAAGGATCGTTAGCAATTAGCGGCAGCCATTTTTTATAAAAGCTGTCCTGCTCGTCTGTAAATCGTTTGATCTTCTTCTCTTGAGTAGACTTATCCACTTTTTTCTGGCTGACACTCCCTTCGTGCATCACGACGGCGTGCGGTGTCCATACGGTCAGATAGCCTTGTTCACGAACCTTAAGGCAGAGGTCGACATCGTTGTAGGAAACTTTAAAATTCTCTTCGTCCAGTCCGCCAACCGATTCATAAACGGATTTACGGATCATGAGGCAGGCCGCTGTAACCGCAGTGTAGTTTTGATCGACCATCAGGCGGCGCATGTAGCCTTTTGCATCTGCCGGCTCACCAATAAAGGGATGTTCTGCAGGTCCTCTCAGACCTAACAAAACGCCCGCGTGCTGTACTGTATTGTTAGGGAAAAGAAGTTTGGCACCCACCACACCCACTTCGGGCCGCTGTGCATGATTGAGAAGCTCATCAAGCCAGGCACCATCAATAATGGCGGTATCGTTATTTAACAGTACCATGTACTCACCCCGCGCTTCGCGCGAGGCCAGATTATTCATAGCAGAATAGTTAAACGGATAAGGGAAACGCAGAACTTTTATGCGCGCAGGGTCAACAGTTTCTAATCCCGATAACCACTGTTTCGCTTCCGCTGTTTCACTATTGTTATCGACGATGAGGAGCTCATAATTTTTATAAGCCGTTTTTTCCAGCAATGATGTCACACACGTTATCAGTACGGGTAACTGGTCTTTAGTCGGAATAATAATTGACACAAGAGGCTTTTCTGCGTGCTCATATCGAAGATTATACAATCCCGGCCAGGTATTTTTGACCCAACCATTCGAATAACCCCGTTGACGTAGATGTGTGCTCAGGATATCCAGGTACTCTGGATTGGTATTAAGTGAAAAAGTATGAGAAATCACCAGTGGTTCAGGCAGATGCCCAATACTGTTTGTACCATATTGTTCGATAAGTTTAACGATGCCTGCAAACTCCCATGCATTCACATAGCGCGTATCGAAAAAGCCTGAGTTAACGATACACTCACGGCTAAAGAGCCAATGGCGCGCCATTTCAGCAGGATGACTTAACAGTAAATCCAGATTAAAATCAGGACGGAAAGAGGTTCCCGTAATCTCGCCAGCTTGCTGATACATTTCATCCGCATAGACAGCGCTGCAGCCCGCCGCAGAAGGTAATGACAGCGCAAGTTGCAGCAAGCCACTTTCTGTAAGCACACTTCCCGCATTAATGATCAGAATCCATTGTTCCTGACGTTGCTCGATAAGTGAATTGATTGCTTCCGCATCATTTCTTCCAGATATGGTTTCAGCATTGCAGGATAATTGTCCGTTATGGTTTACAATAACGGGTACCAACGTCAGGCCTGAAATATGTTTTTTATTAATATCATTTACGGACTGTTCAATAAATAACGGTTCGGCACCACTCGATAAGATATAAACCGCAATCTGTGTGCTAAACATCTGGCTGCTGATGTAATCATCGATCTTTGCTGAATCACGATCGGTGACTGTACGTAATGCCAGCCACTCTTTTAAGCTCTTGTTCGCGCGGTTACCGTCCGACAAGTGTAATGCACTGCTCATCGCAGCAAGAAGATTACAATTGATATAATTTTGGGGATGACTAAGCGCCGTAACCCGCACAGACTGATTCTCATTAGGATCGCCTTTGTACAATCCTAACTGCTCAATCATTAACGGAAACTGTTGATAAGTATTAGAGACAATATCCGCCTGAGATGAAGCCTGATGGCTGACCTGACTTTCAGATACCCTAAATTGCGAAAGCGGCTCACTGATAAAAGCCAAATTACCTTTAACTAAAAGGTTAACATAAATGCAGAGGTCATAAAGATAGGGCAGGACCTGGCCGTTCAGGTAAACCGGATTATGATTTAATTCCGTTAAGGCTTCGCGGCGGCATAGTACGCAGGAAGGCTCACCAATAAAATTAATGATGTAATCACAAAGGAATGAAATAACATCCCGCCCTTCTAAAATAACATCGCCACGGAAAGGATAAGCAGTTGCCATGATATCAGCCAGCACATAACCAGACTCGTCAATACGCTGCCGACGTGAGGAAGCAAGAATGATATCAGGTGAAGCATTGAGTGCTTTGACTAAGCGGCTTACACAATCAGAGCGCAGAATATCGTCGTCATATAAAAATTTAACGTATTCGCCCTGGGCAAAGGATAAGCACCGCTCTATGTTACCCAGTTCCAGTAGCCGTGTTTCGTTTTTATAATAGTGAACTGGATGCGGGCTCCCCTGACTCACTCGCTCAACGACACGAGCGAGCTCATCGCTGCTACTGTCATCACAGATGATAATTTCAATTTCAGGGTAATCCTGCTGCATAGCACTTTTTAGTGCATCCTCGATATAATCACTTTTATATGCAGGGATCAGGATAGACACCAGATTACTTTTTGACATACTAAGCCTCAATGACGATGTGGGAACATCGCAAAATTGTTATTTACGCTGCTCTGACGTGACCGGCTGTCAGGATGACGTGAATAATCTCATTCTGACTCTCTTCACTTAAGGTCGGATAGATGGGTAAGCAAAGAACTTGCTTAGACAGTAAGGACGCCTCAGGGAGATTATCAGGAGATGAAGACGAATAGCCTTTATACATTGGGAATTCTGAAATCAATGGATAAAAATAGCGGCGTACATAAATATTTTTTTCTTTAAAGAGCATATACATCGCATCGCGAGAAAGTGGGAACAGGCTTTCATCGATAAAAATTGCACAGTAGGCATAATTCCAGTCCACACCGGCTGGGACAAAACTAAAAGAAATGCCCTTAAGATGGCTCAACGCCGCAACATATCTCTCAAAAATTTTTCTGCGACAATCCAGCGCGTAGTCAATATGTTTTAATTGCAATAAGCCAAATGCAGCCTGAATCTCGTTCATTTTTCCATTAATGCCCGGGGCAACAACGGTGGTTTCATCTGCAAAGCCAAAGTTTTTCAAATAATCGATGCGACGCTTGATTTTTTCATTTGGGCAAATGATCGCGCCGCCTTCAAAGGTATTAAATACTTTGGTCGCGTGGAAACTTAATACTGACAGATCGCCATGATTCAGTATGCTTTCGCCGTCCTGCTTCACCGAAAAAGCATGGGCTGCGTCGTAAATCACTTTAAGGCCATACCGATCGGCAATTTCCTGAATAGCGTCCATATTACAGGGAATGCCATAGCAATGGACCGGCAATATGGCGGTTGTCTGAGGCGTGATCGCCGCCTCGATTTTAGCCGGATCGAGATTGCACGTTACCGGATCGATATCGACGAAGACAGGTTTTATGTCATTCCAGAGTAAAGAGTGAGAGGTGGCAACAAAGGAAAAAGGCGTCGTGATGACTTCACCAGAGATACGCAAGGCCTGCAATGCGGTCACCAGTGCCAGCGTACCATTTGCGAACAGGCAAAGATGTTTTACATCCAGATACTCAGCCAATGCCTGTTCAAGCTGTTGATGAAAAGGGCCGCCATTAGTCAATTGCTTGCTCTGCCAGATCTCTTCAAGATAAGGCATAAACTCTTCCAGAGGCGGAAGCAACGGACTGGTCACCATTATATTGTTATTCATACCCTCTCCTGCTGACCATATGTCATCAAAATAAACCAGATTGATTTATTCTACTCAGGTCAAGGGAGAGTCAATCGGCGCAAAAACACTATAAAAGCGCAGTATTCTTGCTTATCAATAGCAACAGAACAGATAAAAAAAACCCTGCCAAAAGGCAGGGTTCGAATGCGTTGTAAAGAGGATTAACGCAGCAGAGAAAGCATAGTCTGTGGCACCTGGTTGGCCTGGGCCAGCACCGAAGAACCTGCCTGCTGCAGGATCTGCGCGCGGGACATGTTAGACACTTCGGTCGCGTAGTCGGCATCCTGAATACGGCTGCGGGCTGCGGTCAGGTTGGTCACGGTGTTGTTCAGGTTGCTGATGGTGGACTCGAAACGGTTCTGAGATGCACCCAGCAGGCTGCGCTGGTTGTCAACAGATTTGATTGCCGCATCGATATCAGTCAGTGGGCTGCCATCTGTAGCGCCACCAGAAGTAACGGTACCTTTCAGTACGTCAAAGCCTTCAGCGACGGTTGAACGTGCGTTACCGTTGATTGTCTGACCCGAAGTCTGACCTGATGCACTTGCAGTATTGAACAGGTTGAAGCCGTTACTTGAACTGATAGTGATACCGATAGTTTCGCCATCTTTCGCGCCAACCTGGAAGTTATAGGTCGTGCTGCCAGAACCGGTGTTCAGGACTTTAATGCCGTTGAAATCGGTCTGCTGAGTAACACGGTTGATCTCTTCCATACGCTGGTTAACTTCAGACTGAATGGAGTCGATGTCAGACGCTGAGTTAGAGCTGTTCTGCGCCTGTACGGTCAGGTCACGTACACGCTGCAGGTTGTTGTTGACTTCGGTCAGTGCGCCTTCAGCGGTCTGTGACAGAGAGATACCGTCGTTGGCGTTACGTGCCGCAACGGTCAGACCGTTGATGTTAGAGCTGAAGCGGTTAGCAATTGCCTGACCCGCTGCGTCATCTTTGGCGCTGTTGATACGCAGGCCAGAAGACAGGCGCTCAATAGCAGTACCTAATGAAGACTGAGATTTTGTCAGGTTATTCTGGGTAACCAGTGACAGGGTATTGGTATTAATAACTGCCATGATAAGTATCCTTCATAAAGAGATTTAGGTTTGGTTTTTGGCCTGCGGCTTAATTGCCTTCAATAATGTTATCGCCCGCTATGCGCAAAACTTTAAGCCTTACTGGTATTTTTTATCTTAATAAAGGAAAAACAGGTTTGCGAAAAATTAATTGACCGAGTTTTAAAATCGTCCTTACTGGCTGTCAGCACCACCTCCCTGAAGACTCATAACCTTATGTTTTTTAAGTTATCATTAAAAATATACATGGCCAAATCACAGTATCTGACCAGTATGTAGATCTCTAACACTACCGCATTTCTGTTGAAGAGAAAGATGCTAAGCCATTGAATTAGTGTAAAACCATAATAGTGTAATAGTATTAGTAATGTAACGGACGCAATAATACTTTATCGCACAATTGAAACCCTCACCGCCCTATTCCGTATACGTATCACCTTTTTTATGCATGTTATAATCACGGCAGGTTAATAAATGCGGTTTTGCCAGTTAATTAAAACAAGCTATCTTTACGAAATTATAAAAAGAATCAACGATAGTAACGCACAGGATGACAGTAGCAGACTATCCGCTGAAAAATCTTTGCCGCGGTAACATATCCACGGATGGGAATATGAGATAACTGCGTGAGGTTTCAGGCGCCAGAAGACGGAGCTAACGTTTTGCAGCTTCCTACGCGCAGGACGCTATCTAAAAGCCACTTAGCATAGCCAGTAAGGGTGAAAGCCTTAAAACAGTACTGCTTCACTTCAGCTAATATCAGGCCGTCGTAAAACTGTGATTGGCCTGGTATATGCTTGTATAAAATAAAAAAACGCCCTCATTACTGAGGGCGTTTTTATTAATGCGTGCTTTGCGGCAATTAACGCAGCAGAGACAGCATAGTCTGAGGCACCTGGTTGGCCTGCGCCAGCACCGAAGAACCTGCCTGCTGCAGGATCTGCGAGCGAGACATGTTAGATACTTCGGTCGCGTAGTCCGCATCCTGAATACGGCTGCGGGCCGCGGTCAGGTTAGTCACGGTGTTGTTCAGGTTGCTGATGGTGGACTCAAAACGGTTCTGAGACGCACCCAGCAGGCTGCGCTGGTTATCAACCGCTTTAATCGCTTTATCGATGTCAGCCAGCGGCGTAGTACCCGTTGCAGTACCACCGCTACCACCCGTTACAGCACCTTTCAGCACGTCGAAGCCGACTGCTGAAGTGGTACGCGCGTTACCGTTAACGATATCTGTGCCTGAAGCCATAGCACGGGTGTTCTGAACACTACCAGACTGACCCGCTGCGGCCAGGTCAAAACCGTCGCTTGAGCTGATCGCGATGCCGATGGTTTCGCCGTCTTTCGCGCCAACCTGGAAGTTATAGGTGGTGCTGCCTGAGCCGGTGTTCAGGACTTTAATGCCGTTGAAATCGGTCTGCTTGGTGACGCGGTCGATTTCCTGCATACGCTGGTTAACTTCAGCCTGAATCGAGTCGATGTCAGACGCTGAGTTAGAGCTGTTCTGCGCCTGTACGGTCAGATCACGTACACGCTGCAGGTTGTTGTTGACTTCTGACAGGGCGCCTTCAGCAGTCTGCGACAGAGAGATACCGTCGTTGGCGTTACGTGCCGCAACAGTCAGGCCGTTGATGTTAGAGCTGAAGCGGTTGGCGATAGCCTGACCCGCTGCATCATCTTTGGCGCTGTTGATACGCAGGCCGGAAGACAGGCGCTCAATCGCAGTGCCCAGGGATGACTGAGATTTGCTCAGGTTGTTCTGAGTAACCAGAGACAGGGTATTGGTATTAATGACTGCCATGATGAATATCCTTTAATAAGAAATACTGGGTCAGGTATTTGGCCTGCGGCTTTATCGCCTTCAATATTGTTATCGTCCGGGCTAAGCAAAACTTTATGCAAGAGGCATATTTTTTATATCGTCTAACGGAAAACAGGTTCATCCAGGTCTTCAGTCATACCTGAAAAACATCAGCAGAGCTCGAAAGGCCGCAACGCCGTTTCACTTTCGCCGCTGAATTTCCGATAGCGTAAAAACCGTGGTTAGGATGGAAAGCCAAACGAAAGAAGCGTGGTCGAGGATAATATTGACAGGCCATAAATGAAAAACGCCTTCATCACTGAAGGCGTTTTTATTAATGCATGCTTTGCGGCAATTAACGCAGCAGAGACAGCATCGTCTGAGGCACCTGGTTGGCCTGCGCCAGCACCGAAGAACCTGCCTGCTGCAGGATCTGCGCGCGGGACATGTTAGATACTTCGGTCGCATAGTCGGCATCCTGAATACGGCTGCGGGCTGCGGTCAGGTTGGTTACGGTGTTGTTCAGGTTGCTGATGGTGGACTCAAAACGGTTCTGAGACGCACCCAGCAGGCTGCGCTGGTTATCAACCGCTTTAATCGCTTTATCGATGTCAGCCAGCGGCGTAGTACCGGATGCGGCACCAGTAGCACCACCGGTGACAGCACCTTTCAGTACGTCGAAACCGATTGCTGAGGTAGTACGCGCGTTGCCGTTAACGGTATCGCCAGTGCCCATAGCACGGGTGTTCTGAGTGGTACCGGTAGAGGCGTTACCTGCTGCTGCCAGGTCAAAGCTGTCACTTGAGCTGATCGCAATACCGATAGTCTCGCCGTCTTTTGAACCAACCTGGAAGTTATAAGTTGTGCTCGCAGCACCGGTGTTCAGGACTTTAATGCCGTTGAAATCGGTCTGCTTGGTGACGCGGTCGATTTCCTGCATACGCTGGTTAACTTCAGCCTGAATCGAGTCGATATCAGACGCTGAGTTAGAGCTGTTCTGCGCCTGAACGGTCAGGTCACGTACACGCTGCAGGTTGTTGTTCACTTCTGACAGGGCGCCTTCAGCGGTCTGTGACAGAGAGATACCGTCGTTGGCGTTACGTGCCGCAACGGTCAGACCGTTGATGTTAGAGGTGAAGCGGTTAGCAATGGCTTCGCCAGCGGCATCGTCTTTAGCGCTGTTGATACGCAGGCCGGAAGACAGGCGCTCAATCGCAGTTCCCAGGGATGACTGAGATTTGCTCAGGTTGTTCTGAGTAACCAGAGACAGGGTGTTAGTGTTAATCACTGCCATGATGTTTTTCCTTTAAAAAATTGAGCCAGATTAAGGCGTCTGAATTCGGTTTGCTCACCGATAACCTGATTATCGTCAGCACCTACTCAACCTTTAGAAAAAAAACACAGTAATTTTGAGATGGGCAAACCCAAGAAGACAATTAAAGAAGCACTGCTTATCCAGCCATCGATTTTCTAAAGAACAGGCTAATCTTTTACCACTCGCTGCCGATACTCATTCTACTTAGCGTAAACCTCGTAAAGGATAAACTATGGCAAGTGTAAGTTCACTCGGTGCTGGTACGAATCTCGACCTCAATACTCTGTACACGAGTCTGGAAACAGCTGAACAGACTAAACTGACGCCAATTACTCAACAGCAGTCGTCTTATAACGCTCAGCTTACCGCCTGGGGCGTGGTAAAAACCGGTCTTGCGAAAGTGCAAACCGCTGCTGCGGCCTTACAGAATGCGTCCGCTATCGCGGCAACCAAAGTGACCAGTACCAATACGGCATTTACCGCCACGCTTGCCAGTAAAGCCTCTGCCGGTAACTACTCGATTGAAGTAAGTCAGTTGGCCTCTTCTCAGTCACTGCTGTCTAAATCAGCAACCAGTAAAGATACCGATCTGGGTGACCAGAGCATGGCATCCCGCACCATTACTATCTCTCAGTCTGGTCAGAAAACGCCGCTTAGCGTGACGTTGACGAAAGACCAGACCAGCCTGTCTGATATCCGCGATGCGATCAACAAACAACAAGGTAGCGTTAACGCGAGTATTATTAAAGCTGATGACAATACCTATTATCTGTCCCTGACCGCACGTGATAGTGGAACGGCGAATGCGATGACGGTCAGTACCAATGACAGTACCCTGTCTCAGTACATTAACTACAGCCAGGGCGGTAGCAGCAATGCCATGACCGAACAGGTTGCCGCGAAGGATGCTCAGTTAAAGATTAACGGTGTGTCCATCACCCGTAGCAGCAATACCATTACTGATGCTCCTGAAGGCGTGACGCTTAATCTCAGTAAAACAACTGCGACGGGATCACCTGAAACCCTCACTGTTGCCACCGATAATCAACCGATGACGGCAGCGATACAGGCTTATGTCGATGCTTATAATTCGCTTCAGACTACCATTGGTAATCAGACGAAATATACTGCTGTCAAAGCTGGCACAGCTCAGGACTCCGGTAATGGTGATTTATTAGGTGATAACACGTTGCGCAATATTCAGACCAGTTTGCGTAGCCAACTTTCATCGCCTCAGTCCAGCGGAAACCTCACAACACTGGCTCAGCTCGGTATTACGCAGGATGTGAATGGCAAACTGACCGTCGACAGCACTAAATTGAGTAATGCGTTAACGAATCAGCCTTCCGATGTGTTGAGCTTCTTGACAGGCGACGGTAAAACGACAGGTTTTGCAACGCAGGCTAACAACACTCTGACGCAGATGCTCTCAAGTAGTGGTCAGGTACAAAATGCCACTAACGGGATTAATACCTCCCTGAAGCAGCTTTCAGACCGTTACACTGAAGTGAATGATCAGATCACCGCTACGATGGCAAGGTACAAAACTCAGTTTACCAATCTGAGCACCCTGGTTTCTTCCATGACGCAGACGGGTAACTATCTGACCCAGCAGTTCGCCAAATTATAACAGGAGTGGTAAGCATGTACGCTAAGTCCGGTATTCAGGCCTATGCGCAAGTCGGTGTGGAAAGCGCGGTATTAAGCGCCAGCCCACACCAACTGGTCGTGATGCTATTTGATGGTGCCCTAAGCGCCATGAAAAAAGCCGCTATTTTAATTGAACAAGGCGATATCCCGGGTAAAGGAAACGCCTTATCAAAAGCCATTAATATCATTACCAATGGTTTGCGCGCAGGTCTGAATCATGAGGTGGGCGGTGAAATTTCTGCCAACCTCGATAACCTGTATGAGTATATGACTCGCCGTCTGTTACAGGCCAATCTCAATAATGATGTTGAGGCGATTACCGAAGTCGAAGGTTTACTGAATAACATCGCGGATGCCTGGAAACAGATTGGACCTAACTATCAGCCACAGCAGGATACGTTTTAATGAGTAATCCACTCGAGCTGCTAAAAGGGTATCAGCAATTGCTCACGCTCAGTAATGCTATGCTGGAGCACGCCAGACAAGGGCAATGGGATGAGCTGTTGAGTTGCGAATCAACTTACATTAGCAGCGTCGAGCGTGTAGCGCGTGATAACGATGCCGACATTCTTTCCGCACTACAACGGGCACAAATTCGCCCGGTACTTGAGCAAATTCTGCGTAACGAAACCACGCTGAAAACCTTGTTGGGCGAGCGGATGCATGAATTGCGCTCGCTGGTGACGACCTCAACGCAACAACAAAATGTCATGACCTCTTACGGCAATATGGCGGGCAATATTCTTTACCCAAAAAGCCAATAAAAAGCCGACTTTCGCGGGTGGAAACTATATTTTTAGTTCACCCGCGTAATTTCTTCACTCTTATCCCATACTTCCAGTTCTCTCTCCTTTGACTGGAAGCACGTCATGCAGAACCCAACCTTATTGCAGTTTTTCCACTGGTACTATCCCGATGGCAGCAAGCTGTGGCCGGAAGTAGCCGATAAAGCTGCCCTGCTTAACGACATGGGCATCAACATGGTATGGCTCCCTCCTTGTTATAAAGGCGAATCAGGTGGCTATTCGGTGGGTTATGACAGCTATGATTTGTTTGATTTAGGCGAGTTCGATCAAAAAGGCAGTCAAGCCACGAAATATGGTGATAAACAGCAATTGCTGGATGCGGTTAACGCGTTACGCAGTCACGATATTGGTGTGCTACTTGATGTCGTGCTTAACCATAAAATGGGGGCAGATGAGAAAGAACAGATTCGGGTCAATCGTGTTAATCCCGATAATCGTGATGAAATCTATCCAGAAGTGGTGGAGTGCGAAGCCTGGACACGCTTTAATTTTCCGGTACGAGCAGGACAATACTCAAAATTTGTCTGGGACTACAAGTGTTTCAGCGGCGTAGATCATATCGAAAACCCGGATGAAAACGGCGTATTTAAAATCATCAATGATTACACCGCAGAAGGCTGGAACGATCAGGTTGATAATGAGTTAGGTAATTTCGATTACCTGATGGGCGCCAATATCGATTTTCGCAATAATGCCGTCAGAGAAGAGCTAAAATACTGGGCGCGCTGGGTTATGGAGCAGGTGCCCTGCACCGGATTCCGGCTGGATGCGGTGAAGCATATTCCGGCGTGGTTTTATAAAGAGTGGATCGATCATATTCAGGACGTCGCCAGCGATCCATTGTTTATCGTGGCGGAATACTGGTCTTTTGAAACTGATAAACTGCAGGAATATATTCACCAGGTTGACGGCAAAACCATGCTGTTTGATGCTCCCTTACATATGAATTTCCATGAGGCATCTAAAGCCGGCAGCGCCTATGACATGAGCAAAATCTTTGATAATTCGCTGGTTCTGGCCGATCCCTGGCATGCCGTGACTATCGTTGCTAACCACGATACGCAACCCTTACAGTCTCTTGAAGCCCCAGTCGAGTCCTGGTTTAAACCGCTCGCTTACGCGCTCATTCTGTTACGGGAGCAAGGTGTGCCAACCGTCTTTTATCCCGACCTGTTCGGTGCCAGCTATCAGGATGAAGGCGGTGACGGCGAAGTCCATCAGGTTGATATGCCGGTTATTCCTGAGCTGGAAAATCTTATTCGTGCCCGTCAGCTATTTGGCTGGGGAGCACAAACCGATTATTTTGATCATCCAAACTGTGTGGCATTTAGCCGCAGTGGCACGGCTGAAAACCCTGGCTGCGTCGTCATCATGTCCAACGGTGACGCGGGAGAAAAACATATTTCGATGGGTGAAGGCTATGCAGGGAAAGTCTGGCGTGATTATCTGGGACACAAGTCAGAAACCCTTACCGCTGATGACAACGGCAGTGCGTTGTTTAGCTGTAACGGTGGCAGCGTGAGCGTGTGGGTAGTTAGCGAGTAGCTCTGTTTTCGACGGTCTTCCTGACCGTCGAATTTTACTGAATAGTTACTAAGCCCAAATTTAGATAGCAAAACATGACATGTTTACAGGCTAGATATGACTAATCTATGGCAAATTTAGGGCAGGATAATAGTCAGTCAGCGTGGCTGTTCATTGTGATAATTTGCAGAAAGGTAATAAAATGCTTGAGCTTGCAGACTTAAAGGTTTTTTTTGAAGAACCCGAAATCAAGAATCTGATCGACCATACCTGGGACAGAGTTGGCGAATCGCTCGCTCAGGCACAATCACAGTTGCCTGCCGAATTAGCAATGCCACGTAAGGAACTCTCCTTTCATACCCAGGTAAAATGTCTCGGGTACCTTTGCTGGTTGTTGCAACATAATAATGTGGAAGGCGATATTATTGAAATTGGCGTCTGGAAAGGAAAATCCACGTCTTTTATGAACGAGATTTGCCAGCACAAGCGCAGAATAATTAGCATTGACCCGATGGAATTGCCAAATCAGGAAAATGAGCTGCGTTTTTATCATCAACGTCTTTTCCCGGAGGTCACGTTGGTTCGTGGCTATTCTGAGGTCAGTATTGAACGAGTGCGGGCATTAAATCCAAGAACGGTACTGCTTCATATTGATGGAGGTCATGAAGGCCGCCATGTTTTACTCGATTTCCTGCTTTATTCTCCCACCGTGATTAAAGGCGGGTTTGTTGTATTTGACGACTACCGCGATCATCAGTATTCACCGCAGGTCGGGCCGGCGGTTGATCTGCTGCGGGCTGGCGGCTATTTTAATGATTTTGATGTCATTGGCAGTCTGCCAGGATTTGAAAATAGCTATCTATTGCAAAAGCGCTAATCACGCTATTGATACGTCTCATTAAAAACGGCCCACAGGGCTAATGCTGGTCACTTAAGGTGACCAGCCTTTTTTTATCGGCATATTTCCGGGATCTTATTCGCAGCTCCCGCGGATAACTTCGTTCTCTTCGCCCCGGCAGTATCAGCCACCTCGCCTTTTCATACAGCGTTCTCAGTTCGCCCGGAACCGTGCCCGGCGAAGCCCAGGGTAACGTCATCAGGAGCCGCGATATCTCACTGATGGCTCCGCTGAAGCTCAGCTGGTAAGGCAGATAATCTCCCCTGAGCTGAGCCGCCATCATGACCATCTGGTATCGCACCAGGTTATACGTCAGCAGTAACCCCCAGAGCTCCTGACGCACTAACTCTGGCAGCCGGCTGCGCAGCGTCCACCGGTTGTCCAGCATCCCCTGTTTCACTTCGCGGTAACCCAGTTCGATTTCCAAGCGGTTGCGGTATAACTCACTGACATCACTGCCCCGGTAACGGTTTACATCCGTCAGCGACGTCAGCACCTGCCGCATTTTTCCGTCCACACTGCGGCTGAGCAGCCGCGCCGTTATCTCTGACGGCAGGTCCGGCCACTGTTTTCTCGCCTGCGGGCTGGTTTTGAGCCTCACCAGCTCGTCGCCCCGTCCCAGACGTTGCACGACTTCATACCGCGTGTGCTTTTTCAACGGCAGCAGCCAGTGGCGGTTTTCACCCGCCTGGTGCCAGTGATGCAACAGGCCCAGGGAGTAAAAGCCTTTGTCAAAGAGAGTGAGACTGTTATCCGGCACGTTACCGGTCACCCGGGCGGCGAGCCTCATCTCATTCACGCTCTCAGTATCGAAAGCGCTCGCTTTGATCAGATGGCTGCTCAGCTCCATGAGGCACACCATACGAACCTGTGGATACCCCTGCACACCGTACTGATTGTCGGGCTTGCTGAAAGCCTCATTATTTTCAGGCGTGTCCGCTGTGCGCCAGACCACGCCGTCCAGCGCAAAAAGGTTGAGGCCGTGCCACTGCGGGTGGGCGGCCTGCTCATGCCAGTACCGCTGGGTGATATCAAATAACTCACGTACGGCATCTTCACCGGGTGTTTTACGCCGCTGCACGACGGCACTGCGCGCCGTGAAGGGCGTCCCGGTGCGGTCGCAGATGTCCATCAGGTTCACGATTTCCGTCATGGGACGGTTACTGAATACCGACATGCCCACGACAAGCCATATCATAGACTCAAGCGGGAGCTTACGTTTACGGAGCGTGACGGTGTCAGTGAGTGTCAGGGCCTGCTGAATAAGCTCAGCGGGAATAAGATCAGAGAGCGAGCGGGCGCGTTCAGGAGAGGTGGTATGAATGATGCCCAGAGCCTGTGAGAGTTCCATAAAAAAGGGTCCATGATGAACATGAACCCTTTTTACACCTGCCACTGGATCGGTCAACCGATCCTTAAATGATCGGCATTAGCCCACAGGGCCGTTTTTACCATCATTTCGCCAGATGAGGACGCATGCTCTCAGGCTCGATATTCTGGATAACCGCAACGCCGGGCTGCTTTGCCACTTCAGCAATGGCGTTTTGACAATCAAGAGTCGGTCGCTCGACCTTACGCATTGTGAGGCCGTCGTATTGCAGCTCCCCATTATCTACATCCAGAGTCATCACCCGCATCTGACGCGTAACGTTGACGTAATCCCCGTTCAGCAGTGTCAGTTTACCTGGTTTCGCAATCACCCGCTGCCACTGGCGACAATCCAGCGTACTGCCATCGGCATGAATAATGAGGCTGGCCATTGCCTTGTCACTGATCAGATCGCTTTGTGGCCCTACCGTCTGCCAGTTACCTTGTAAATTTGCCGGAGCAGGCGTTTGCACCGCACTCTCATAACTATTGATTTGCGCGCAACCACTCAGCGCCAGTGTGGCAATCAGCATCCAGTTTTTCATCTTTGATCCCTACAATCCGGTTGGTGGCGGCTACGTTATAATTTTTACGGTAAGGTGCGCAAGCTATCTGAATACGGTCCTCGAGATAAAGCGGCATTTTCCTGGGTATCAGGCGCTGGCGAACGGGGTTTATCCACGCCATCTGCATAACGGACGCCGTCTTGCCCTGCCCCGGCTATGCCTGACAAGCCTGATGTAACAGGCTACACTGTGCCGCTGCAATAGATATCAGGAAACCTGCAATGAAAACTCCAGAAGCGTATTACGCTCAGGCGCGAACCCTGTTCTTCACTGCCCATGCTGACTTCCAGGCGGCATTAGACGAGCTGACGGAAAGTGATGCACGCGCCGCCAACATGTCGTTGCGAGAATTACGCGAATGGCATGCTGAGCGCATCTACGCCGCTTTTTTACGTCAAAAGAATCTCGATGGCATTATTTTCTCAATCCAGCTCGCGGAACCAGATAAAGCCGTTGCTGCCGAGGCGATAGAGGCGTACCTCAGATCGCATGCGGAATCACTGGGAATGAGCTGGGAAGAGTTCTGTATTAAGAATGAACTGTAGTGACTCAGCCCTTTGCAGGCGAGAGGGCAAGACGCGTGATGCGGACGACAGAGTAACAAAGTGAGCACGCGCTTGCCGATCATCATGTTGACCGGCTTCGCTGGCGACAGACCACAGACTTATCGCCAGCGAAGCCGTTACTCTTCCTCTGCCATTTTACCTCTTACTTCAACATATTTGGCGACGGCCAGCAGCCGGTTGATGTGAGTCAGTAGCAAATCGATGTCCGACTGCATGAACTCAGAGGATGAACGTGAAGCCGTTACTATCGCATCCTGAACCGTTTCTGAAATGGTTAACGCGTTGTCTTGTTTCGCCTGGACTAATAAAGCTGCAACCAACAACGACTGCGCTTCGATCTGCGCAGTCAGTTCCTTTGCGTCGACATCCATTTTTGCTAGTTTGAGCAGAATATCTATAACCAATTGTCGCATTGCACTTCTCCTGGTGAGTGAGCGCACATATTGTTGTGAACGCCATCAGAGTAAACCAGATGAAAGTGCTTTTCTACGCAGCTCAGAAAAAACGAATTAACCCGAACATCAGCTTGATACTGTTTTTATTTACAGTAAAATGGCAAAGCGATTTTGCCCTTAAGGGATTGTTAACATGTTTGTAGAGTTAATTTACGATAAACGTAATGTTGCGGGCTTACCAGGCGCGCGTGAAATGATCTTAGAAGAGTTAGAAAAACGCGTACATCGTGTATTTCCTGATATCGAGGTTAAGGTCAAACCCATGGAACGTAATGCGATTGAAACCGATCTCAGCAAAAACGAGAAGGCGACGATAGCGCGTCTGGTGGAAGAGATGTTTGATGAGGCAGAGTTTTGGTTGGTGGCTGATTAATCCCTTAATCGCCACCACATCAGTTAGCGGGAGGTAACTTAACTCTCCTGCTCACTGTGGTTAATTTCAATTTCGATATCCTGAATCGCCTTCTCCAGATCTTCCAGCAACGTACCCTGCTTGTTGAGCAGCGCATCAATGCGGGCTGCATTGCCCTCATCTTTGTATTCACCGGCATCAAAAGCTAACCAATGGGCAGAAAGTGTCTCGGTATTGGTCTGTGCGTAGTGACGCATTTCTTTCAGCTGTGATGCCACGTCACGCAGGTAATCTGTTTTGCTTTTGGTTTCGATTGAATCAGTCATGCTGTCTTTCCTTTTGGTGGTTTATCCAATGAAAATATCGCCTGGAGATTTAAAGATAGGACAATATAGCGATATTGCATTAGGAATAATCGGAAGTGGCTGCAAAGCCTGGTGAGCGAAGTCTGAGTAAGCAGGTCAAACGCTTAGCGTCAGTGTTTAAGCGTAGTCGCAATAGCGCAACAATGCTGGCTAATGCACAGCAGCATTCATCCGTGTCACGGCGGTTTTCCACGAAATTGTTTTGCTGGTCTACACTAAACAGAGTGAAGAAAGGAGCAAACAATGCATAAACATCAGAGTAACGAACAACGTAAACATGAAGGTGATGTCAGCAAAGGATTACCCGAAGCTGCGCCGAATGCGGGTAATGCGTACGAGGAAGATGATCATCCTGCTACCGATGCGCCGAAAGATCATGGCGAAGTCCCAAGAAAAAATGATGACAGCCAGGATGATAAAAAAGATCCGTTTAAGGCTTCCTGATTTTCCTGATCTTAAGCATGCCCCAATTCTGAGGGCATGCTCTGCTTAAGAATAAAGAATGCTGTATATAATTACAGAATTCAAGTCGTAGATGATGATCGAGCCTCTTAGATAGTGTGCCGGAATGATGGCAAAATCTTGCTAATAGCAACGACAGATGACAGAATCATCCGCAAAGTTTAAGGGATGGTTTGCGGGTAAATTTTCTCTCCGAATCACTCTTCTCAGGATAGGTGAACGCAGGGATGAATTAAACTGAAAATACATAGCGCGCAAGTTACACGATAAATTTAGCAACAGTAAAATCGAGAATGATTTAAGATTCTAAATTAGGTATTTTATATAATGAATGATATTTTAAAGTTCTACAAGTGGCCTATATTGATAGCTTCCTTGTCACTGGTTATATTTTCCATCATCGTTTATATTGCCCCTATGGCTGGTGAAGACTATGGACTGACTAAATTCTTCCAAAATGAAACAATATTACAGCGCTTAGCTTACGCAATCGAAAAGTCACATCATCAGATAACGTGGTGGAATGCAAGGCTTGGTGAGCAGTTAGCGATATTTGAACTAAGCATGCCTAGATGGATTTCGATTCCTTTTTATATCCTTTCTTTCCCTGTATTCTGCCTGTGCATTGGATTTATTTCCGGAGCTAAAAAAAAGCAGGATATAATTGTTATATCTACGATTTGTGCTGGAACTATGTTTTTAATCTGGCCTGGAATGGAGGTATTTTTCTGGAAGACCGCAAATTCAGGTTATTTGCAGCCAATGATTCTGACAATGCTTGTCATGTCCGCTTATTCAGATAGGATTTTTATTGAAAAAATATATAACAAAAAATTTGTATATTTAATTTTCATAGCTGGTTGCTTCCTGTCTGGTTTGAGTTTTGAAAATGTTCCAGTGGCTGTAATAGTTTCGATGCTTTCTCTTTGTCTTTGGGAACGAAGGAGAGGAATGCATTACTTTATGCCTATTATTTCAATAGCGGCGGGCTGGGTGACACTGATAACAGCAAAGTCAACAGGAATAAGAAGGGATTATTATGCCAGGGCTATCCCATCTAATGATGATTTTCTATCTCATTATTACAATAGGTTCTTAGATGTTGTTAACTGTTTTTTTGACACTTCAAGCATTATTTTTTCGGTTTCGGCAATATCTCTTGTTTACCTTGTCATAAACGGTGCCGTACGAAAATATCATTATTGTCTTATTTTTTGTTCAATATTGGTTGTCGGTTCAATGGTCGCATCTCCTTATTCTGAACCGCGAGGGTTTCTTCTGGCTTGGTGTGTAATGTTTTCTTTTTCTTGTTATGCATTGTACCACTTCACCTGCAATAGCGGTCGCTCAAGCATTTTGATTTTACTCATGTCTATATCATTTGCATTTGGAATTTATACGTATAAAATTTATTCTTCTTATTCACATCTACTCATCAGCAGGGAACGTGGAATTATAAATGCCTTAGGAAGCGAAAAATGCAAAGATGGATATGAAATAGGGATAATAAACGATGATCATGGATATAGATACATTAATAACAGGGATGAGTGGTATTTTTATAACATGATAGAAAAAAAAGACTACTATGGATGTATGATTACAAACGTAAAATAAGTATGATTTTATACTTTTAAATATTTAGATTAAATTTTAGATGTGGTTGGGCGGCGCGAAATTTCAGCGCCGCTACGGGGAGGTTATTTAAAGGTACTACAGCCATTCAAGGTCACGGTTCATGAACTCTTTGTTGCCATCTGTTATTTTTATTCATCTGAGGGATAGGTAGCTCCATACTCGCATTATCTTCAGCTGTGTTTCAGGATTTTTTCAACTTCTGCCTGCATACGCTCCAGTCAGATGAAGGCCTTTACTCTCTGAGAAATAACTCATCAGTACCGTGTCCGGATCACGTAGGGCATTAAATGCTTTATCTTTAAGGGCAATCCAGTCTGGTTGACCTGCTCCCCGTTGATTAATACACCGCGATATTAGTAATGTCTTCATAAGCCACATGAGGACATCCCCATGAAGAAGCGTTTTTCCGACGAACAGATCATCAGTATCCTCCGTGAGGCTGAAGCCGGAGTTTCTGCCCGTGAGCTCTGCCGTAAGCACGCCGTTTCCGACGCCACCTTTTACACCTGGCGTAAGAAGTATGGCGGTATGGAGGTGCCCGAGGTTAAGCGCCTGAAGTCGCTTGGGGAAGAGAACGCCAGGCTCAAGAAGCTGCTTGCCGAAGCTATGCTGGATAAGGAGGCGCTTCAGGTGGCTCTGGGGCGAAAGTACTGACGACAGGCCAGAAGTGGGAAGCCGTGGTGTTGATGTGTGATGCGACCGGTCTGTCGCAACGTCGTGCCTGCCGGCTTACAGGTTTGTCCCTGTCGACCTGCCGTTATGATGCTCAGCGTCCGGCTGCTGATGCACATTTATCAGGGCGTATTATTGAGCTGGCGTTTGAACGCAGACGTTTTGGTTATCGTCGCATCTGGCAGTTGCTGCGTAGGGAGGGCCTTCAAAATAATCACAAGCGGGTATACCGTATTTACCACCTTAATGGACTAAGCGTAAAACGCAGACGACGCCGCAAAGGGCTGGCGACCGAACGGTTTCCGCTTCTGCGCCCGGATGCACCGAACCTTACATGATCGATGGGTTTCGTTATGGACGCACGGGCCAACGGTCGCAAGATCAAGTGCCTGACCTGTGTGGATGATTTCACGAAGGTGTGTCTGACGATCACCGCTGCTTTCGGTATTTCAGGCGTTCAGGTCACGCGTATTCTGGACAGCATCGCGTTGTTTCGGGGCTATCTTAGACAATAAGAACCGATCAGGGCCCGGAATTTACCTGCCGCGCACTCGATCAATAGGCCTTTGAGCATGGTGTGGAACTACGGCTTATCCAGCCAGGTAAGCCAACGCAGAACGGATTTATTGAGAGTTTTAACGGACGCTTTCGCGATGAATGTCTGAATAAGCATGGGTTCAGCGATATTCTTCATGCCCGGAAAACGATTAATGACTGGCGGCAGGATTATAACGAGTGCCGTCCCCATTCATTGCTGGATTACCAGACACCAGCTGAATTCGCAACGGACTGGCGAAACAGGAAATATGAACAAAAACCAACCGACATTACTAACTGAAGGTTGTATCTAAACCCGGGGGCAGGTCAGGATGACACTGGATATCATCGGAAACTTCAGGGATACCCGCAGCATATGACAACGGTTATATACCAGCATATGCGATGACAGGGATTAAACCACTCAAGAAATCCAACAAGCGACCAGACCCCATCACACGTGAGGAATTTCCACGACTGATAGCTGGCTGCAATAACCAGCAGAGTGCCAATATGTGGTCACTGGCGATCATGACAGGATTACGACACGGCGAGTTGTGCGCACTGGCCTGGGAGGATATTGACCTGAAGGCGGGAACACTTACCGTCTCCAGGAGCCTTACACCTCAGGGAATATTTACTCCACCAAAGACCGAGGCGGGAAACCGGACTATCTGCCTGATAGATGCGGCGAGAGAAATACTCAGCAACCAACGGCAGCTGACAAGGATTTACCCTCAGGCATCATTCATCGTATGGTGAGCGCACTGAAGATCAGAAGACCTTTGTCTTCAATCCTTCAGTTAATTCAGTAAATGGGAAATCCGGACCTTACTACTCAACTGAGTCGCTTGGTCAGATATGGACGGCAGCACTGAAAAGAGCCGGACTAAGGCACCGTAAGGCGTATCAGTCCCGGCATACATTTGCCTGCTGGTCACTTTCTGCCGGTGCAAATCCAAACTACGTCGCGTCGCAAATGGGTCACTCAGATGCGCAGATGTTTTACCGGGTTTATGGCGCATGGATGGCCGAGAATAACTCAGATCAGCTATCCCTAATCAACATGAAAATGAACGATCTTGTGCTACATACGTGCTTCAGCAAAGCAGCATCAACATAATTCCTTTCAAAATCAGCAAGTAACCACGTTAAACCTGCATATTCATGATGTCGGTATAAGCCGACACCAGCTTGTTCCTGACCTGAATGCCCATCTGCATAGAAATTGATGATTTTTGCAGATCGACCATCACATCATTGAGCGCGATACCTGGCTTACCCATTTCAAAATCCTGGGCCTGGGTACGTGCTGTCGTCTGGGTTTCACTGATTTTGTCGAGTGCGGCCTTCATGGTCGCGCCAAAGTCGATATGGCTGGTGACGTCGTTGCTTTTGTTGTTGGCCTGAAGCGACGTCATCTGTAGCTGCTGTAAAACACCGTCGATTGCCTGAATTGACATTGCTGTTACCTCATTGAAAAGAGATGAAGATTTTTGATGAGGAGAGAAGTTAACACATTGTCAATAAGACAAAGCCCCTAAATGACACTAAAAACCGTGGCTTATTCACCCATCGAATTTTGCGTTTCATCAAATAATGCCAGGCATTGAAGTGGAAATTTTATTTAAGCAGGTCAGGGAGTCTGTTTTGCCAACACAACTAACCCGGTCAATTACGTCAGGCAGGAATCGGTCATGAATGCGAGTGCAGCCGCCACACAAGATCAAGATAAGAAAGGCTTCGGTGACCTTCTCGCTCGCCTGCGTGCTAATCCACGTATACCTTTAATCGTTGCCGCCGCCGCTGCCATTGCAGTGGTGTTTGCGTTAGTCCTCTGGGCCAAGACACCTAACTACAGCGTGTTATTCAGCAATCTCTCTAATGAGGATGGCGGTGCCATTGTCACGCAGTTGACGCAGATGAATGTACCTTATCGCTTTGCCGATAACGGTGGCGCATTGATGGTCCCTGATGACAAGGTGCATGAACTGCGTCTGCGTCTGGCACAGCAAGGTCTGCCGCAGGGTGGCAACGTTGGCTTTGAACTGCTGGATAAAGAGAAGTTCGGTATCAGCCAGTTCAGCGAGCAGGTGAACTACCAGCGCGCACTGGAAGGTGAACTGGCGCGTACCATCGAATCACTGGGTCCGGTTAAAAGCGCTCGCGTGCACCTCGCGATGCCTAAACCTACCCTGTTCGTGCGTGAGCAAAAAGCCCCTTCTGCTTCGGTAACCTTAATGTTGCAGCCGGGCCGCGCCCTGGATGAAGGCCAGATTCAGGCCATTACCCACATGGTTTCCAGCAGCGTGGCCGGTTTACCACCGGGCAACGTCACCGTGGTGGATCAAAGTGGTCACCTGTTAACGCGTTCTGATGCAGTTGGCCGTGACCTGAATGATGCACAACTTAAATATGCTGCCGAAGTTGAAACCCGTTATCAGCAACGTATCGAAGCGATCCTGAATCCGATTCTGGGCCAGGGCAACGTGCATGCACAGGTCACCGCGCAGATTAACTTTGATACCCGCGAGCAGACTGACGAGAAGTATCAGCCGAATGGCGATCCAAAAAACGCGTCTATCCGCTCACAGCAGACCAGTACCAGCGATCAGTCTGGCAGCCCATATCCTGGCGGCGTGCCTGGCGCGCTGTCGAATCAGCCAGCGCCAGCCAACACCGCGCCGGTGAATGCACCTAATACCAACGCGGCTAACGGTCAGAATGGCAATGGCCAGAACGCAAATGGTCAGAATACGAACGCGAATGGTCAACGGACCAGCACTGCGGCCGCCAGCAGCGTGCCCACCAACTCTCGCCGCGATGACACGGTGAACTATGAGCTGGACCGCACCATTCGCCATACCAAGATGAATGTGGGCGATGTGCAGCGCCTGTCCGTCGCCGTGGTAGTGAACTATCGCGAAGACGATAAAGGCAAAGCGCTGGCACTGAATGATCAGCAGCTGAAGCAGATTGAAGACCTGACACGTGAAGCCATGGGTTATTCACAACAACGTGGCGACAGCGTCAATGTTGTGAACTCGCAGTTCAATACCACCGAACCAACGGTCAGTGAACTGCCCTTCTGGCAACAGCAGACGTTCTTTGACCAGTTGATGAACGCAGGTAAATGGCTGTTGGTTGCGCTGATTGCCTTCATCCTGTATCGCAAAATGGTGCGTCCACACGTACTGCGTAAGAAAGAAGCTGAGAAAGTGGCAGCAGAAGCGCTGGCCGCACGTGCCACACAGCAGAACGATCAGGAAGCGTACAGCGTCCAGCTCAGCAAAGATGAAATGGACCAGGAACGGAAAACTAATAACCGCATGAGCGCTGAAGTCATGAGCCAGCGTATCCGCGACATGTCTGAAAACGATCCGCGCGTTGTAGCGCTGGTTATTCGCGAATGGATGAGTAACGAACTATGAGTCTGACCGGTACTGAAAAAAGCGCCATTCTGATGATGACCATTGGCGAAGAACGCGCTGCGGAAGTGTTCAAGCATCTGAACCAACGTGAGGTTCAGCACCTGAGTGCGGCCATGGCCAGCATGCGTCAGGTGTCGCACAAGCAACTAACAGAAGTGCTGCGTGAGTTCGAAGCTGATGCCGAGCAGTTCGCGGCGCTGAGCCTGAACTCTAACGATTACCTGCGTTCCGTCCTGACCCGAGCGCTGGGTGAAGAGCGTGCATCCAGCCTGCTGGAAGATATCCTTGAAACCCGCGATACCACCAGTGGGATGGAAACGCTTAACTTCATGGAACCGCAGGCGGCTGCCGATCTTATCCGCGACGAACATCCGCAGATTATCGCCACCATTCTGGTGCACCTCAAACGTGGCCAGGCGGCAGATATCCTGGCGCTGTTTGATGAACGCCTGCGTCACGACGTCATGCTGCGTATTGCGACCTTCGGTGGCGTACAGCCAGCCGCGCTGGCAGAACTGACCGAAGTCCTGAACAGCCTGCTCGATGGTACCAACCTCAAGCGTGCGAAGATGGGCGGCGTAAGAACAGCGGCCGAAATTATCAACCTGATGAAAACCCAGCAGGAAGAAGCGGTCATCGAAGCGGTACGCGACTTCGACGGCGAGCTGGCACAGAAAATTATCGACGAGATGTTCCTGTTCGAAAACCTGGTGGAAGTGGACGATCGCAGCATCCAGCGCCTGTTGCAGGAAGTGGAGTCCGAGCAGTTGTTGATCGCACTGAAAGGTGCCGAGCAGCCACTGCGCGAGAAGTTCCTCAAAAACATGTCAGCACGTGCGGCAGATATCCTGCGCGACGATCTCGCCAACCGTGGTCCGGTGCGTATGTCTGCGGTCGAGAACGAACAGAAAGCAATCCTGTTGGTGGTTCGCCGCCTGGCAGAGTCCGGCGAGATGGTAATCGGTGGTGGCGAGGAAACCTATGTCTGATGCATTTTCCGCCCGTCCATGGCAGCTGTGGCAGCCGGTAGAGCTGGGTCGTACTGAAGAACCTGCCATGGTGACGGCTGAGCCAACAGACGTTGAGGTCTTCGAATCTGAAGAAGATGAGCAACAACAACAGTTTGAGCATATGCAGCAGCAGCTGCGTAAAGAAGCCCATGGACAAGGCTATAGCGAAGGCCACCTGCAGGGATTTGCTGAAGGGCAGAAGACCGGTTACGACGCAGGCTTTCAGCAAGGTCTGGCCGATGCACAGCAGCAGCAGGCGCCGTTGCAGGCCCGTATGCAGCAGTTGGTGACTGAGTTTCAGAACACGCTGGAATCACTGGACAGCGTGATTGCAGCCCGCCTGATGCAACTGGCGCTTGAAGCCGCCCGTTCGGTGATCGGTCAGGCGACGACGGTGGATGGTAGTGCCCTGCTTCGTCAGATTCAGGGCCTGCTTCAGCAGGAACCTATGTTCAGCGGTAAACCTCAGCTGCGCGTGCATCCGGATGATTTACTGAGAATTGAGCAGACGTTAGGGCCCACGCTTGATCTGCACGGCTGGCGTTTACTGGCGGATAATACGTTGCATCCCGGCGGCTGTAAGCTCAGCGCCGAAGATGGCGATCTTGACGCCAGCGTAGCCACTCGCTGGCAGGAACTGTGCCGCCTTGCTGCACCGGGAGAGTTTTAATGACCACACGTCTGAACCGCTGGCTTGGCTCGCTTGATGCCTTTGAGAGTCGTATTGCGCAGGTCCAACCCATTCGTCGTTATGGACGTCTGACCCGTGCCACCGGCCTGGTGCTGGAGGCAACCGGCCTGCAGTTGCCCCTCGGTTCGACCTGTGTGATTGAACGTAACGACGGTAAAACCATTAGCGAAATTGAAAGTGAAGTGGTCGGCTTTAACGGTCAGAAGCTGCTGATGATGCCGCTGGAAGAAGTGGACGGCATTCTGCCTGGCGCTCGCGTTTATGCCCGCGCCACGGGTGAACACCCACAGGCAGGCAAACAGCTTCTGCTTGGCCCACAACTGCTGGGCCGCGTACTTGACGGCAGCGGACGTCCTCTTGATGGCCTGCCGTCACCGGAAACGGGCTACCGCGCGGCCTTAAATACGCCGCCGTTTAACCCCCTACAGCGTACGCCCATCACTGACGTCCTGGATACCGGCGTGCGTGCTATCAATGCCCTGCTTACCGTCGGCCGTGGTCAACGTATGGGGCTGTTTGCGGGTTCAGGCGTCGGTAAGAGCGTGCTGCTTGGCATGATGGCGCGCTATACCCAGGCCGACGTGATTGTCGTGGGATTAATCGGTGAACGTGGTCGTGAAGTTAAAGACTTTATCGAAAATATTTTAGGTGCCGAAGGCCGCGCCCGTTCCGTGGTGATTGCCGCGCCGGCCGATGTATCGCCGCTGTTGCGTCTTCAGGGCGCCGCCTATGCCACACGAATTGCAGAAGACTTTCGCGATCGCGGTAAACATGTCCTGTTGATCATGGACTCCCTGACGCGCTATGCGATGGCGCAGCGTGAGATTGCCCTGGCCATCGGTGAGCCACCGGCCACCAAAGGCTATCCACCGTCCGTGTTTGCCAAACTCCCGGCACTGGTTGAGCGCGCCGGTAACGGCATCGATGGCGGCGGTTCCATTACCGCCTTTTACACCGTACTGACCGAAGGCGACGACCAGCAGGACCCAATTGCCGACTCTGCTCGCGCGATACTCGACGGGCACATCGTGTTGTCACGCCGTCTTGCTGAAGCCGGGCACTATCCGGCCATTGATATTGAAGCGTCAATCAGCCGTGCCATGACATCACTGATTGATGAGAACCACTATGCACGCGTACGCCAGTTCAAGCAGTTGCTCTCGAGTTTCCAGCGCAACCGTGACCTGGTCAGCGTCGGCGCCTATGCCGCAGGCAGCGATCCCATGCTGGATAAAGCCATTCAGCTTTACCCGCAGATGGAAGCCTTCCTGCAACAAGGCATTTTTGAACGCAGCGAGTACGACGATGCCTGCCTGCACCTGCACGCCTTGTTCGGCTAAGCCGCGCGTTTAATACGAGGACATCCTAATGAAAACAGCTAATGCGATTGACACACTGCGTGACCTGGCGGAACAGGACCTGGAACGCGCTGCCGTTTTGTTAGGCGATATGCGCCGTGGTCAGCAGGCGGCTAACGAGCAGCTCACCATGCTGCTTGATTATCAGGATGAATACCGAAACAAGCTGAACAGCGACATGTCCAGCGGTATTGCCAGCAATCGTTGGACCAACTATCACCAGTTTATCCAGACACTGGAAAAAGCGATTGACCAGCATCGCAGCCAGTTACAGCACTGGAATCAACGACTGGAGCAGGCGCTAGTTAACTGGCGTGAAAAACAGCAGCGCCTTAATGCCTACCAAACGCTGATTACCCGGGCAGAGGAAAATGCATTACGACAAGAAAACCGTCTCGATCAGAAACGGATGGATGAATTTGCCCAACGGGCTTCACAGAGGAAAGGCGAATGATTACGTTGCCAAACACCGCGTTGACGACCAAAGCCATCGGCACCGCTGAAACATCAGGTACTACAGATTTGCTCGCCAGCGGTGGAGAAGCTCTGCCACAGGACTTTATTACCGCCCTGGGAAACCAGTTGCTTTCCCTCGCTAAACTGCACGGTAAAACCCCGCTGGCTACCGATAAAAATGTTACCGCTGACACTGAGGGTAAAACGGCCACGTCATTGAATGCCCTGCTCTCTTCGCTGGAAACACCCGCGGCGCTCAGTGCCTTGTTTAAACCGGAAAATATTAAAGCCGGTACAAAATCAGCCGATGATAAAGATGAGTTAACTAGCGCCGTCCTTAATAACAGCGACATGCAGAATATTCAGGCGCTGTTTGCCATGTTACCGGCAACGGGTCTGCAGCAGGCGGTCAAAGAGAGCGTGGCAAGCCGTGACGCCGACAGCCTTCGGGAGGCACCACGCTCAGCATTGTCAGCCCTCACCCAGGCTGTTAATACGGCACTGACCGGTGATGACAAAGAAACGAAGAACACTAAGGTGCAGGACGGAAACCTGGCGAGCAAAGTCAGCCAGACCAATCAGGCTGCTAGCGGCATAACCTCCGCGACAAACCATAACCCCGCGACTGCGACTGCACCTGCGACGCTGACCACTGACGGCAGCTTTCAGCAAATACTCAGCAGCGTCACGAAGCAGGATGACCGCCCGTTAACGGCAACGGCCAGTGATAATCAGGCCATTATTAGTGCGCCCCTGAGCAGCGCCAGCAGTTTACTGCAGTCGCCTGGCGCAGCAGCGCCAATGAACTCACCGTCGACCCCGATGCTCAATGCGCATCTGGGCAGTAATGAATGGCAGCAGGCGCTGAGTCAGCAAATTGTGATGTTTAGTCGCAACGGTCAGCAGAACGCAGAGCTGCGTTTGCATCCTGAAGATTTGGGTGCGATTCAGATCAGCCTGAAACTGAATAACGATCAGGCACAGTTAAGTATGGTTTCCAGTCATAGCCATGTCAGAGCCGCGCTGGAAGCCGCGCTTCCCCAGTTGCGTAGTGCACTGGCTGAAAGCGGTATTAACCTGGGTGAGAGTCAGGTAAGCAGTGAGAGTTTTTCGCAGGGACAAGGCTTCCAGCAGCAACAGGAGGCGCGTCGCGACGGACAGCACGGCAGCTTCTCCCTTACTCAGGACAGTGATAACGACATTACGCCCATTGCCGTACCGCAGTCTCTTCAGGCCCGGTTAACCGGCAAGGGCGCAGTCGACACATTTGCCTGACAGCGACAAACGCTGAAGGTAAGCGTAAAACCCGTGTCTTTTCTTGCCATTGTTTGACTTAAGACACGCGATAATCTGTTCAGGCGAGCCGAGAGGCTTGCCCATAATTCACAGGAAGTTACTGCAAAAATGTCTGATAACGCGAAAGCCAAAGGCCGCAAACGAAAACTCTTAATACCAGTGTTACTGATCGTAACGCTGGCCGCTTGCAGCGTGGCAGGCTATGCAGTCTGGCGAATAATGAATAAACACGAGGGTGATAAGCCGGAGGTCGCGAAAGTTGAACCGCCTCCCGCCCCGGTCTTTTTTGCACTTGATACATTTACGGTTAACCTGGTCAATCCCGACAACGACCCAGACCGCGTTCTGTACGTAGGCTTTACGCTACGTCTGGCGGATGAAGAAACACGTCGTCGGATGAGTGACTACCTGCCTGAGGTTCGCAGTCGTCTGTTACTGCTGCTGTCTCGTCAGAGCGCAGCTGCGCTGGCGACGGAGCAAGGAAAGCAAGCGCTTGTTGAGCAAATCAAACAGGCACTGGCACCACCACTGGTAAAAGGTCAACCTCCGCAGGCTGTAGACGACGTACTGTTTACCGCCTTCATTTTGAGGTGAATCAATGGGCGACAGCATTCTCTCCCAGGCTGAAATTGACGCGCTACTTAACGGCGACAGTGGCAGTGCGGAAGAAGAAAAGAAACAAAACGGACCTGAGGGCGACATTCGTCCTTATGATCCGAATACCCAGCGTCGCGTGGTGCGCGAGCGTCTGCAGGCGCTGGAAATTATTAACGAGCGTTTTGCCCGTAGTTTCCGTATGGCGCTGTTTAACCTGCTACGCCGTAGCCCGGATATCAGCGTAGGCGCGATTAAGATTCAGCCTTACCATGAGTTTGCCCGCAATCTGCCGGTGCCAACCAACCTGAATCTGATCCACCTTAAACCGTTACGCGGTACGGCACTGGTGGTGTTTTCGCCGAGCCTGGTCTTTATTGCAGTTGATAACCTTTTTGGCGGTGATGGCCGTTTTCCTACTAAAGTAGAAGGACGTGAGTTTACCCATACTGAGCAACGTGTCATCCGCCGCATGCTGAAGCTGGCGCTGGACGGCTACAGCGATGCGTGGAAAGCCATTTACCCACTGGATGTCGAGTACGTGCGTTCGGAAATGCAGGTGAAGTTCACCAACATCACCACATCGCCTAACGATATCGTTGTGAATACGCCATTCCAGGTCGAGATCGGCAACCTTGTCGGTGAGTTCAACATCTGTATTCCGTTTTCGATGATTGAACCTCTGCGTGAGTTGCTGGTGAATCCGCCACTGGAAAACTCGCGTTCAGAAGACACACACTGGCGCGACAATCTGGTGAAGCAGGTTCAGCACTCCGAACTGGAACTGATTGCCCATTTTGCTGAAACATCATTGCGTCTGTCGCGCGTTTTACAGCTGAAGCCTGGTGATGTTCTGCCGATTGAAAAGCCAGAGCGCATTATTGCCCATGTGGACGGTGTGCCTGTTTTAACCAGCCAGTATGGCACGCTCAACGGCCAGTACGCCCTGCGTGTTGAACATTTGATTAACCCGATTTTGAATTCGCTTAACGAGGAACAGCCCCATGACTGACAGCAAGAAACCGTCCGATGACACCATCTCTGCGGACGATCTGTGGGCTGAAGCAATGAATGAGCAGGTTGGCTCTGGTGCCAGCGCTTCACAGAGTGACGACGTATTCAAAACGTTTGAAAGCAGTAATGCATCAGGTTCGTTGCAGGACATTGACCTGATCATGGATATCCCGGTGAAGCTCACCGTCGAGCTTGGCCGCACAAAAATGACGATTAAAGAACTCCTGCGTCTGACTCAGGGTTCCGTTGTCTCACTGGATGGTCTTGCAGGTGAACCTCTGGACATCCTGATTAATGGCTATTTGATTGCTCAGGGCGAAGTCGTCGTCGTGAACGATAAATATGGCGTGCGCATCACGGATATTATTACGCCGTCAGAGCGTATGCGTCGCCTGAGCCGTTAAGATGAATAACCAGAATCACACGCTACAACCTGCTACGCCTCCGGCGCAGCCGATTTCGGCAGGTTCAGTGCTGACTCAAGTCAGTGGCGTATTAGTCGTCATTATATTGTTGATTCTGGCCTGTGCCTGGCTGGCTCGCCGCATGGGGTTTGCGCCTAAAAAAGTGGGCAGCCGTGAGCTTAATCTTACGGCCAGTGTGCAGGTTGGTCAGCGCGAGCGCGTCGTGATTGTGGATACACCTGATGCGCGCCTGGTGCTTGGCGTCACTGCTCAGCAGATTACTCACCTGCATACGTTGCCACCGGCCTCACCCGACATGAACACACCGGAAAAGCCAGCACCGCAGGATTTCCGTCAGCTGTTACAAAATCTGGTTAAACGTCCCGGAAAAAATCCATGATGCGTCGACTGCTTCCTCTTCTGCCGCTGCTGTTGCTGGCACCGGTCGCCCATGCCCAACTGCCGGGCCTGGTTAGTCAGCCATTAGCCAATGGTGGCCAAAGTTGGTCACTGCCGGTGCAAACGCTGGTTTTTATTACCTCGTTAACGTTTCTTCCGGCCATTCTGTTAATGATGACAAGCTTTACCCGCATCATTATCGTTTTCGGCCTGCTGCGTAGTGCCCTGGGGACGCCTTCCGCGCCACCTAACCAGGTATTACTTGGCCTGACGCTCTTTTTAACTTTTTTTATTATGGCCCCGACGTTCGATAAAATTTATCAGGATGCCTACCTGCCTTTTAGTCAGGATAAAATCAATATGGATGTGGCGATTGAAAAAGGGTCGCAGCCGCTGCGTGAGTTTATGCTGCGTCAAACCCGTGAGGCCGACTTAGCATTATTTGCCCGCCTCGCTAATACGGCTCCCATCGCGGGACCCGAAGCCGTGCCGATGCGTATTTTGCTGCCTGCTTATGTCACCAGCGAATTAAAAACGGCTTTCCAAATTGGTTTTACGGTATTTATTCCTTTCTTAATTATCGACCTGGTCGTTGCCAGTGTATTAATGGCGTTAGGTATGATGATGGTTCCCCCGGCAACCATTGCTCTGCCTTTTAAATTAATGTTGTTTGTTCTGGTGGACGGCTGGCAATTGCTGGTGGGATCGCTGGCACAAAGTTTCTATTCCTGATCTCATCCGTTGCACGGGAGAAATACATGACACCTGAATCGGTAATGGCTATGGGACAGGAAGCGATGCGCGTTGCGCTGCTACTGGCTGCCCCCATGCTACTGGCCGCGCTGGTTAGCGGTTTACTGGTGAGCCTGCTGCAAGCGGCTACCCAGATCAACGAACAAACGCTGTCTTTTATTCCAAAAATTATTGCAGTGGCAACCACTGGCATCATTGCCGGCCCGTGGATGTTAAACGTGTTGCTGGATTACATCCGCACCGTCTTTTCTAACCTGCCTTATATCATCGGCTGATGATTACTCTCGATAGTAGCCAACTTGTTCACTGGGTCAGTCAATTTTTCTGGCCGCTGGTGCGCATTTTGGCCCTACTGTCGACCGCCCCGGTGCTCAGTGAACGATCGGTGAGCAAACGGGTAAGAATTGGTCTTGCGGCCATGATTACCTGGATACTGATCCCCAATTTGCCCCCGGTAAACGTGACCCTGTTTTCACCGGCTGGCTTCATGTTGCTGATTCAGCAGATGCTCATTGGTATTGCCATTGGTTTTACCATGCAGTTTGCCTTTGCTGCCGTTCGTACCGCCGGTGAGTTGATTGGCTTGCAGATGGGCCTGTCATTTGCCACCTTCTTCGATCCCGCCAGCCGACTGAACATGCCCGTCCTTGCTCGCTTCCTCGACATGCTGGCGATGCTTTTATTTTTGACGTTCAATGGTCACCTGTGGCTTATTTCGCTGCTGTCGGACAGTTTTCATACGTTGCCCATTGGCGGCGAACCGCTGCACGCTAATGCTTTTATGGCACTGGCAAAATCGGCCAGCATGATTTTCCTTAACGGCATGATGTTAGCGCTACCCTTGATCGTTTTACTCCTCACGCTAAACATGGTCCTGGGTTTGTTAAACCGCCTTTCACCACAGTTATCAATCTTCGCGATTGGCTTCCCGATTACCTTATCAGTGGGCATCCTGACCATCAGCCTGCTAATGCCTCTCCTTGCGCCCTTCTGTGAGCACCTGTTCGGCGAAATATTTGATCTGCTGGCCCTGTTCCTGACAGAACTGTCCCCCGCCTGAACATTAAGTATCTAACTATTTATCACTTTTGATACTTAAGAAACCCATAACTATCAGAGCATTTTTCAAACCACATTTTTCAGAAATCAACTAAGGATAATCTGATAAGCGTGCGGAAAGTCTTAAAATTATTCTTATTAAACCGCGCTTCGCGTATTTTAGTCAGGCGGTTAACAGAGTCATCGACAGGGTTGTTTTGGTGATAAATTCGGCAATACATTGAATTTATTCAAGAAAAATTTTTATGTGATTTTTCTTGTCAGAAAATGTTTTTTCCGGCATTGTCAAATCGCTTATCGACATCACACTTTCGTGAAATAAATGTTTTTAAGACTTGTCCTATCAGAAAACTCTGGGTTTTCGGCGATAGTGACAGCGCTCCCAAAAAACGGTATTTCGCTCAGTGCGGCTTTATATCAACAAATCAGGTTGATACAGGCTCATGTGTGAGGTCAGAGCAATACAAAATTTTTGCAGAACGGGTCAGGGAAGAAGAATTTTATGGGCCATTGCCTGTTGCCTCGCTGCATCAGCACAATAAAAAAAAGCGCTTTGAAATCTTCTCGTACCGCAACGCGTAATTCATCGTTGATTTAAACGGATAACAAATTGGTGAGGGTCGCTAACATGCCAACGATTATTATGGATTCCTGCAACTACACACGCCTGGGATTATCAGATTATATGTCGTCGAAAGGAGTGAAGAAGAAAAATATCACTTCTGTCTCCGACATTGAGCAATTACAGCAAAGATGTGAGCAGTTAAAACCTGGTGTTGTTTTTATTAATGAAGATTGCTTCATTCATGAAACTGACTCCAGCGAACGTATTCGCAGTGTTATTAATCAGCATCCTGAGACACTGTTTTTTATATTTATGGCCATCAGTAATATTCATTTTGAAGAATATTTGTATGTCCGTAAAAATTTAATTATCACCTCAAAAGCCATCAAGCCTTCGACGCTGGATTCACTTTTGAGCACCTATTTGCAAAAGAAACTCAATATGTCACCGCGTATTTCTTCGGGTCTCGATGTTCACCCGCTTACGCTAAGTCAGACGGAGTCCAATATGCTGAAAATGTGGATGTCAGGTCATGACACCATCCAGATATCAGATAAAATGCAAATTAAAGCAAAAACCGTTTCGTCACACAAAGGCAATATCAAACGGAAAATTAAAACGCATAACAAACAGGTGATTTATCACGTGGTGCGTTTAACCGATAACGTGACGTCCGGTATCTATGTCAACGTAAGGTAGTACCTCTCACCTTCAGGAACTGGCCCACAAGGCCGGTTTTTTTTTGGATTAGCGATCCAGATCTCATTTTCAAGCGTAAACCTTTCCGTTCTTTTGCCGATGTTTTGTTCAACAGAACAACCTCCTAAGAGAGCAAGGAAATGAACACGACGCTGGTTAATGAAGGACATCACAAACTCAGTATTTGGCAAAACATCCGCCTGGTTCCCCTGTTTAGTTTGATATTCGGCGGTATCTTGTTTCTGTTCGCGCTCTGTATCGCGATATCAAGCTATTTCCTTATCCTTAGTAATCAATCACTAAAAGACGCAACCGACGAAATTCAGGTACGTAATGGGCTGGTCGACAGTTCCTCTCATATGCGTTCTGCGCGGTTAAATATTATCCAGGCCGGTGCCGCAGCACGTATTGGCGAAATGGATGAGTTTAACGCCAACCTGGCGGCAACCGCCGATCGTATCAAACAGGCTTCAGAAGGTCTTAAAATCTATCTGAATCGTAAAAGTAAAACCCCTGAAGGCATCAAGGTGGACGAGCAGTTACAGGCTCTGTTCAAAGAGTATGTGACTAAGGGCCTGATGCCGATGATCGACGCCGGAAAACAGGGCAGTTTTGAAAGTATCATTGCTCAGGAAACCGATACGACGCGCAAACTGGATAACGCTTATAAAGCCGTGTTGATGCAAGCGATTAAACTTCGTGATGCGCGCTCCACGCAGATCAACGATCAGGCCGCCGAGCAGTCTCGTATTGGCTTTATCGCTATGGGTTCCGCATTTATTGCTGCCCTTGTACTGGTGTTGCTCACCTTCGTGTTTTTACGTCGGGTGGTCATTAATCCACTGCGCAGTTCAGTGGCGCATATAGAACGTATCGCGCAAGGGGATTTAACGGCACCTTCCGTCCCGCATGGTCGTAACGAGATTGGTTTGTTGCTGGACAACCTGCAACACATGCAGCAGTCGTTAATCAAAACGGTAGGCACGGTTCGTGAAGGTGCGATTGCGATTTATCAGGGCTCAAGTGAAATTACGGCTGGCAACACCGACCTTTCTTCTCGTACAGAGCAACAGGCTGCCGCACTCGAACAAACCGCAGCCAGCATGGAACAGCTAACGGCCACGGTAAAACAGAATGCTGATAATGCGCACCATGCAAGCCAGCTGGCCGCTGATGCATCAGGCAAGGCACGTAGTGGTGGTGATATGGTGAACGGCGTGGTGAAAACCATGAACGACATCTCCGGCAGTTCGAAGAAAATTGCCGAGATCACCAACGTGATCAACAGCATTGCCTTCCAGACCAATATTCTGGCGCTTAACGCCGCGGTTGAGGCTGCGCGTGCAGGTGAACAGGGACGCGGGTTTGCGGTCGTCGCCAGTGAAGTACGCAACCTTGCCCAGCGCAGTGCGCAGGCTGCAAAAGAAATCGAATCGTTAATCGCAGAATCTGTGAAATTGGTCAGCAGTGGTTCACAGCAGGTGGGTGAAGCCGGCAGCACCATGGGCGAGATCGTAGAAGCGGTCCGTCGGGTGACCGATATTATGTCGGAAATTGCCGCGGCCTCCGATGAACAAAGCCGGGGTATTCAGCAGGTCAGCCAGGCCGTGACTGAGATGGATAACGTCACACAGCAAAACGCCTCGCTGGTTGAAGAAGCCTCTGCAGCAGCGTCCTCACTGGAAGATCAAGCAGGTAAGTTAACGAAAGCGGTCGCCGCGTTCCGTTTACAGGATACGCCGGTAGCGAAGTCAACTTATCAACCTGATACAGCCCCAAAAGTTTCCGCGCCAACGTTACGTCCAGCCGCTGTCAACCACGGCAACGAGAACTGGGAAACGTTTTAAAAAAACGCTTAGGCTTAAGCCGCGCCGCCAGACATTATCTGACCGGCAGGCAGGCAAGTAAGAAAAAAATCGCCCTCTGCGTATCACTATGCAGAGGGCAATTTTTTTACCGGTTACGCGCAGGCGTCAGGCGGAAGGATAGGGTTCGACGAAAACGCCATCCTGATGGCTGCTCTCGTTAAAAAACCAGATACCCTGCGGGTAATCTTCCAACGCGACCAGAAACATTGTGCCTTCACTAAAAGGCTCTACGGCAAGGATTGTGCCGGTTCGCCGTGGCCCACCATCCGTTTTAACACTGACGCGATCGTCTACCTTCATTTACGACTCTCCTGATATTTTCCTGCTGAACAGTTTAATCGAAGAGCGCCCGTAATGCAGGCGTTAGCGACGTGCGATAACCCAGACAGCGTGGATAATACCCGGGATGTATCCACACAGCGTCAGTAAGATATTGAGCCAGAACGCGCCTGCAAAACCCACCTGCATAAAAACACCGAGTGGGGGAAGTAAGATCGCGATAAGAATTCGAAGTAAGTCCATAACCATTCCTTTAGGTATTGATAAAAAACCGTTTTGTTATCAAATATAGCCCCTTTTTGCCAGGTTACAGCAAAAGTCAGGTAAATCTGAGTAATGCGTTTTTTCATTTTCCTGACATTTCCCTGCGAGACGTTTAACAGGCAGAACAGATAAGCTTCATTTCGTTGCTTTCCTCCCCAGGAAATACAACACACCCAAAGTAACAAGGATCATTTGCCCGCGCAGCGCGGGCTTTTTTTTAACTTCCCTGCCCCCGTATTTTCCGCTAAGTTGTATATTTATTGCTCACACTGACCGTTGGAGGCATGCCATGACGCTTCCCCACTTACCCGATCAGAACGACAGAGACAGAGAAATGGACGCGCTGCTTAAGGCGATACAGCCTGAAAGCACAGGCGATCTTCAGGATTACTTTTCTCAACAAAAGCATTCATCCTCGCTCGCGGATGATCATCGTGCCGGGCTGTGCCGTGAACCCGCCGAGCAATGTGAGATGGATATTCAGGATTGCCGTTATGGCGAGATAAGCCGATAGACGAGAAGCCGCGCGCCTGTCGCCGTAGCGCACACAAAAAAATACCCGGCGCGAGCCAGGTAAGTAGTCAATTCGTTACATCAGGGAAGTCATAGTGCTCTTCGAGACTACGCTTCCCATAAGCCATAACAAGCCTTTTCCATGCGTGTTTTACTCACCTCATTGCCGTCCGCGCGGTCAAACCCACTTCTCTGTCTTGTTAATTCAGCAATAATCGATGCACGATATGACGGAACCGACTTTTCCCCTCTTCCGGTTTTAGGAATCCTCCTGGTTATAGGGCTTCCACTGCGCAAATCAAAGCCTGCTGTAGACTCAACTACACTAAAACGTAATGACTACGCTGTAGTGTCAAACCAGAGTGAAGGAAATCAGGATGCCCAATTTGAATGAATCGCTGATGATAGTGACCGACCTCGATGGATCGCTGCTTGACCACCACGATTACAACTGGGATGCCGCCGCAGAGTGGCTCGACAGGCTGAGGCAGCACGCTGTCCCCTTAATTATTTGCTCCAGTAAAACGGCGGCTGAAATCCTGCCCCTGCAACGCAAACTCGGCGTTGTGGGCGCGCCTTTTATTGCTGAGAACGGTGCGGTGCTCTACCTCGACGACAGCAAAAGCGTTCGTATCCCGGACGATAAAATGAACTATAAGTCGATTTGTCGGGTTCTGGCCACGTTACAGCAGCAGTTCCGCTTTACCGGCTTTCATGACTTTAGCGATGTCGATGTGTCATCCATGACCGGCCTGAGTGAGGCGGATGCCGCCCTCGCCCGCCAACGTGACACATCCGAGGTGATCGTCTGGCGGGATACCGATGAGGCGTTCAATCGTTTTCGCGCAGCACTTGCTGACTATCATCTTTCCCTGACCCAGGGCGGTCGTTTCTGGCATGTGATGCCCGCCAGAAGCGGCAAAGGAGAAGCCTTACGCTGGTTGCTGTCGCACCAGACAGACCAGCCGTATATCACTGTCGGCCTGGGCGATGGGCCAAATGATGCCCCGATGCTGGATGCGGTCGATTATGCCGTGGTGATAAAGGGCTACAGCAAGACGCCCGTCACTCTGCAACGCGCGGATAATGACCGCGTTTTCCATACGACACATCATGGCCCGGAAGGCTGGCGTGAAGGTCTGGACCATTTTTTGACTCAGCCATGAAAAGCTGTTGTTCCTCTGGCAACCCCATAAGGATGATGCAATGAGTGATTTTTTTCAGAATGGCGTAATTACTAACTTTCACAATCTTACGCACCGCAGCGTTGAGTCACTGGAAAAGGAAATGGTGCGCTTTGCCCGTAAGCGCAAAATGGGATTGATCCTGCCATCGCTGTTTTCCGAACTGGAAGGCCCGGCATTGACGAAAATCGTGGATGAGCTGGCTAAGGTGCCCTATCTCGATGAAATTGTCATCGGGCTGGACAGGGCTGACCGCGATCAGTTTCTTCATGCCCGCGAGTTTTTTTCCCGACTGCCACAGCGTCACCGCATCCTGTGGAATGATGGCCCGAGGCTCAAAGCCATTGACGCGGAACTCGACAAAGAGGGCTTATCGCCCACCAATCCGGGCAAGGGCCGTAACGTATGGTTTTGTACCGGCTATACGCTGGCGTCGGACCGCACCAGCTGTGTCGCACTGCACGACTGCGATATCGTCACCTACGAACGCGGTATGCTGGCGCGCCTGCTCTACCCGCTGGCAAACCCGGCTTTCCAGTATGAGTTCTGTAAAGGGTTTTACGCACGGGTTGCCGATGGCAAGCTGAACGGCCGCGTAGGTCGCCTGTTGGTGGGCCCGCTGCTGCGCTCATTGCAAAAAGTCTACGGTCACTCCGAATACCTTGATTATCTGTCCAGCTTTCGCTATCCACTCTCTGGCGAATTTGCGATGCGGACACACGTGCTTAATGGCATCAAAATTCCGGGTGACTGGGGACTGGAAATCGGCGTGCTCTCGGAAATTTACCGTAACTACACCACGCGCCAGTCGTGCCAGGTGGAGATTGCGGATAACTATGACCACAAACATCAGCCGCTGGCGGAAGATGATGGCACCGGCGGCCTGAAGCGCATGAGCAACGATATTGTTCAGTCACTGCTGCGCAAGCTGGCGACTATGGGCGTGCCGTTAACCAGTGACTCCTTCCGGGTGCTTAAAGCGACCTATTACCGTAATGCGCTGGATATGATGGAAATCTACAATCACGAAGCGGCCATGAACGGTTTGAAATTCGATCAGCACGTTGAGGAAGCCGCCGTCGAAATGTTTACGCAGTCGATTCTTGACGCCGGGCAGTCATTTATTGAGCGCCCAAATGACAAACCCTTTATCCCCAGCTGGAGTCGGGTCCAGTCGGCTTTTCCGGATATTCTGCAGCGTATTTATAAAGCGGTAGAAGAGGATAACGACGGCAACGTCTGATGCTGCGCGCGCCTTGTGATAACGGCGTGTAAGCCAGGTAGCATAAAATCGGCCAGGCCAGTGAGCAATCACTGGCCTGGACGGCAGAAATCAGGACGTAAACTGGGGCTGCGATTCGCTGGAATGACTAAGCTCATCACTACGAAAAGCTTCATTCCTGACCGCATAACCATCATACCATCGACATTCCACCATGCCGCTGGCATGTCCGGTCACCACCATCGTTTGCCCGCCTTCCTTATGCTGTACTTCATCACTGATTGCAAAAACCATGTTGCGCCCTCTTTGAGAATTGGCTGTCATTGAAACCATTTCTTTATAGCACGGTAAAAGAGTTGCTGCTGTTAAGACGCGCATAAAAATGGCTAATTCAGAATAACGTAGAAGGATATCGCGGAAATAAATAAAGCGGATAAGGCATTATCCGCTTCGGGGGTTGAGTAGATTAGATTTTGCAGCCTTCGCAATCGGCGTCGTCAATCAGGTCTTCTGGCACTTCTGCCGCCTTTTTTTCTGCCTTCGCTTCGGCCTGCTCTAACTGAGCATCAATATCAAATTCAAACATGTCGTCGCTCATAGTTTTCTCCCCAGAACGCGTTAAAGAATGCGCTTTTATACCGATGACTCACGCAGTTTGGCAATAAGGTTAACCACTAACAGCACGATTGACCCAATGATAAAACCAATCACTAAGTTTGCGCCGTTGCTGAGCAGGCTTGAAACCAGCGCACTGAACGGTGCAATCGCATTTTCAATCAGATGATGTAATGGGGTCAGGCCATGGACAATAATGCCGCCACCGACCAGGAACATCGCCAGCGTGCCGACCACGGTCAAAATCTTCATCAACCAGGGGGCAGCGGCCAGTAATACCGCACCCAGCGCCTGCGCCACGCGTGAGGATTTTTCACGCAGCCAGAACCCCAAATCATCAATTTTAACAATGCCGGCCACAATGCCATAGACGCCAATCGTGACCAGAATCGCGATACCTGCCAGGATCACGACCTGATTCAGTAACGGGGCTTCGGAGACGATGCCTAAGGTGATGGCGACGATTTCGGCTGACAGAATAAAATCGGTTCGCACAGCGCCTTTGATCTTTTTCTTTTCGAAATCGCGCGGATCTTGTTTGGACAACTTATTCAGACGTGCCTGACGCGCCTCTGGCGAGTTTTCTTGTTTATCATGCTGCAGGCTGTGCAGCACTTTCTCCACGCCTTCATAACAGAGGTACGCCCCGCCAATCATTAACAGTGGCGTAATCAGCCAGGGCGCGAACGCGGAGATAATTAGCGCCAATGGCACTAATATCAGTTTGTTCAGGAAGGAGCCTTTGGCAACGCCCCACACGACCGGCAGTTCGCGGTTGGCTTTCACACCGCTCACCTGCTGTGCATTCAGTGACAGATCGTCACCGAGCACCCCTGCCGTTTTCTTTGCGGCGACTTTTCCCATTACCGAAATATCATCCAGCAGCGTGGCGATATCATCAAGTAGCGTTAATAAACTGGTTCCTGCCAAAATATTTCCCTTATTCGGTCATCAGCAACGGTTTCTGCCTGCATCAGCCGCAACACATCATCCTCGACGATGTGCAAGGCGATGCGGTGTTCACCGTGGTGCCTGTTCCGGTTCGTTATGTTGACAACACGGGCATCGTTCAATTTCTGTCACGGTCATATCAGCGATGCCCTCACAATCCCATTCGACACGCACTGCTTGTCCGGACGGACCCGCCATATGCAGATATTTACTGACCGGGCTTTCCGTCATCCCGGTAATCTCTTCCGTGGCCACCAGCGTTTCCCCAGCATAGATTCTGGCGGTGGCTTTGGTGTTCACCATGCGCTCATCACGAATCTGATAAAGGCGTTTAACCGTCAGTTTTATGCTGCTCATTTTGGGCTCCCGGTCACGGAAAAGCGTCTATCTAACCTTTTACGCGACGGATTAGCAAGGCTGGCTCATTCACTCTCGCGGTAATGATGAATGCCCTGGTGATCAATCTCGGCGCTGTCACTCATCGCCAGCAGCCACTCTTCCAGGCGTTCAAGCAGCGCCTCATCGTCCAGTTTGACTTTACCGCGTAGTGCACATTCCCAGATGATCAGTACCTTCCAGCCATTTTCCCGTAACTGCCGGACGTAACGCTGGTCGCGCTCCACATTGCTGTTAATTTTGCCCGTCCAGAATTCGGTGCGCGTGGCGGGCACTTTAAACAAATAACAGTGATGGCGATGCCAGAAGCAGCCATGAACAAAGATAATGGCCTGATGCGACGTCACGACAAAATCGGGCCGGCCCGGTAGATTTTTGTCCTGTACCCGGTAGGTGAATCCACGATCTTTGAGCAACAAGGCTATCCGCTGCTCGATGGCTGTGTCCTGCTGACGAATGGCGCGCATATTTTTACTGCGCGTTTCGCTGGAGTGAACGTCGACCATAGCACCTCCTTAATAGCGACTTATTCAACTTTAGTCGCCGTCCTGAAAAGTGAAAGCCAGCACCATGAAAGTGGGGCAAATATTTAGCTTGATGTCCACGCGTTCCGTGACGACGCGGGCAACAATTGTCTCTTTTTTGAAGCCCGCGCACACGGAAACACCGTCTAACCCCGTGCCTGCGGATTTCCTCATTGAGCAAGGAGTGTTAGCATAGGCGCTTCACTGTTAAGGATATTTGCATGCACGCCGTCGCACCCGCTGAACCTCTTCTCCCTGCCGCTCTGCATTCCGATGAACTGAACATGTTACACCAGGTGCTGTCGATCTATTCCGTCCGGGATGTGGTCGAACGTTTGCATCAGGCAGGCTTTTCGCGCTGGACGCCGCCGCTGCTGAACAGTATTCGTCAGGGCAAGCGCGCGTTGCCCTCTCTGGCCTCTGCGGAACGATCACTGTTACAGGCGTTATTGCCTTCACGGCCGGCGCATTATGATTCACCCGATTTCCGCTTTATCGATCTGTTTGCCGGTATCGGCGGCATTCGACGTGGGTTTGAACGTATCGGCGGTAAATGCGTATTTACCAGTGAATGGAATAAAGAGGCGATTCGTACTTATCGGGCCAATCACTACAGCGATCCGCAGGAACACCATTTTAATACGGATATCCGCCAGGTGACGCAGCCCGCCGGGCTCACGGACGAACAGGCGATTTATCAGTCAATTGATGCGGCAATTCCCGATCATCAGGTTCTGTTGGCCGGCTTTCCTTGTCAGCCTTTTTCCCTGGCCGGGGTCAGCAAGAAAAATGCACTGGGCCGGGCGCATGGGTTTGAATGTCAGGCTCAGGGCACGCTGTTTTTTGATGTTGCACGCATTCTGGCGGCGAAGAAGCCGCCGTTCTTCGTCCTGGAGAACGTGAAGAATCTCAAGAGCCATGATAAAGGCCGGACCTTTGCGATCATTATGGAAACGCTGAATGAGCTGGGATACGACGTGGCGGATGCAGATGCCACGTCCCCCGATCCTAAAGTGATTGATGCTCGCTATTTTCTGCCACAGCACCGAGAACGTATCGTTCTGGTCGGCATCCGGCGGGATATTGCCGGTTCAGAACAGTTTACGCTGCGCGATATCCGTAAATTTTTTCCTGCACAGGTCCCCAGCTTACAAAGTTTGCTGGAGCCTCAGCCTGACGAAAAATACATTTTGTCGCCCGTATTATGGCGTTATCTCTATGACTACGCCAAAAAGCACAAGGCATTGGGGAACGGCTTCGGCTTTGGCCTCAACGATCCGCAAAATCAACAGTGCTGTGTGCGAACCCTGTCAGCCCGCTACTATAAAGATGGCTCGGAAATTTTAATCGATCGCGGTTGGGATCGGGAAAAAGGCGAAGCCGACTTTCTTGATGCCCGTAATATGGCACGACGTCCGCGTCGTTTAACGCCACGGGAATGCGCGCGATTAATGGGGTTTGATACCGCAGACAGTCAACCGTTCCGTATACCGGTGTCCGACACCCAGGCCTACAAACAATTTGGTAACTCCGTAGTAGTGCCGGTATTTGCCGCCGTCGCACAGCTACTTTCGCCTTATATCCGCGATTTAAAAGCCTGACTCACACTGAAAGTTGCGCTTAGGCGCAACGATTCCTCTCTTTTCCTGCTACCCGGTGGGATTGTCACAACATCGTCACGCAAGCCCAGAATACTGCTGCTTTTTCACTTGATGGGTAGAATGATGTCACCTCTCACTTTATTGTCGCTGCGCGTTCTGAAGCAACGCCCCAGGTTTATACTTCCCGCCATCCCCACCTGGCTGACCAGCCTGCGCGGGAATTTTATGCTCTTTGTGGTGCTGTTCTGTTTATTGCAGTCCATCGGTATTGTTCTGCTTACCGCTCAGGTCAGCCATACCCAAGTCAACCTGACCCAGGCCAGCGCCATGCGTGACCGGCTGGCTTTGCTGGATCGTGCGCGCGTTGAGCTGCTGACAGCCAGCGATAACAGCCATCGCGCCGGCCTTTATCTGATGGAAGATCAGAAAAGCGGTTCCGTTGACAGCTGGAAAAGCCTGGCGGAGACCGCTAAATCGTCTTTGCTGCATGCGGAACAGCTTTTTGCCAACTATCACGCGGCGCCTGGCGGCGAACTTCAGCAGGGATTTGTGTTGCTGACTCAGGGATTAGAAGAGCAGTTGAAAGGTCTGGAAGCGAACAACATCGATGCCTTTTTTATGGTACCGATGCAGGCCTATCAGCAGCAGTTTAATAGCGCATGGTTTAACGAAATCACCCAGACCAATAAGCAACTCACTGCCGTAAACAGCCTGACGCTGCAAACGCTGACTGAAAGCCGCAACCTGTCGCTGATGGTAACCGCGCTGCTGTTTACGCTGCTGCTCACCGGCGGCGTACTGTTGCTGCGAGGTGTGATCATTCCATTACGCCTGGCCAGCCGTCAGTTACAGGATATCGCAACCGGGGACTTAATTAGCTGCCCGGTTCCGCCCCGTTTGCAGTCGCTGGAAACCGCTAAACTGTTCAATGCGGTGGCGGAGATGCGCCAGGGGCTGCGCGCCATTGTGGTAGAAATCAATACCATTGCAGCAAGTGTGGCAGACGGAACGCGTGAAATGCAGCACACCAATGAACAGGTGAGTGAGCAATATACAGCGCAAAACAGCAGCTTTAGCCATATTTCACAGCGTTTACACCGCGTGTCTGAAGAAGTTGAAAACAGTACCCTGTTTTCACAGCAGGCCTCCGAGCAGGCCCATTTCGCCGATGACCTGATGCAGCAGTGCACGCTTCAGGTGGATGAAATGGAGGTCCAGATGCGCCACATTGTGGATTCCTCAGGGGAAATTGCCGGTATCGTTGCGATGCTGGATGGCCTGTCGTTGCAAACGCGTTTGCTGGCGCTCAACGCCGCGATTGAATCCGCCCATGCGGGGGTTTATGGACGCAGTTTTGGCGTGGTCGCGAAAGAGATGGGAAATCTGTCCAATAAGAGTGGCGAATCTGCTCAACAAATTAATGGCCTGGTAAATAATACGCAGCTGCACATTTCAGAGGGCTTCAATAAGGTGAAATCGCTGGAAGCGCTGTTTAACCAGATCAGCGCATCAGTCAGCGCCGTCGTGGCGCAGCTAAAAGAGCTGCAGGAAAACGCCACGGCACAAAGTCGACGCGTCACCGGCATTGCCGCAGAGGTGGTGGCGCTGGATAAACAACTTCAGACGAATGAAGGGCTCAGCGCCCGACAGGGCCGCACGGTTGATACCTTACAACAACAGGCTGCACGCCTGGCCGAAAGCGTCCAGCAGTTCCGTATCACGCTGTAGCCGTAAAGCTTGAGTCGTAAAAAAGCCGCCTGTACTAAAGGCGGCTTTTATCTATTGTCTTAACGGCATTCACGTCGGATTTTTGTTATTTCTTTTTCTTGCTCTGCTTCTTAAGCAGCGTACGGAGCTGCTTAATTTCGCTTGAGTTTAATGCATCCGAGGCTTCTTCCTCTGTGTTCTGGCTGTCAATGATGGGCTGAGAAGGCGCATTCAGGCTCGCCTGAAGCCGTTGCACGATTTCCTGGCTCATTGACACCTGATTTTCGAGCGCCAGCTGTTTGATATGTTCTTTCAATGCAGGATCAATTTTAATCGTTAAATTAACAGTTTCGGTCATTTCATCACTCCTTTTTGTTATTACTCCCACGCTACCGGATGACTGTATCGATTCCTATACTGTCATAAAAATTTAATATTCAGCATGTAAGGGACTAAAATCGCGAAGCACCGACTCATCCAGGCCCACTAAATTGCCTTGCAGTTCCGCACACAGCTTGGCCATGTAGCCTACCAGGAAGTCAGCATTGTGTTCTGCCAGCATGCGCCCCGCTTCGGTTTGCATGGTTTCTGGCAACCGCAGTAACTTGGTCTGGAAGTGATCCAGCGTCCACTTTACATCATTGAGTTCCCGATCTTTGCCAAGCGGGTCCGCACTGTTAAATAAGGGGCGATTCATCGTACCTGCCGTGTAAAACACCCGCGCAAGGCCGATTGCACCAAGCGATTCCAGCCTGTCGGCATCCTGCACAATTTTCGCCTCCAGGGTTTTAGGCGTAATGGCCGCGCTGAAGCTGTGCGCCTGAACGGCATGCATTACCTGCTCGATCAGTTCCTCAGGAAAATCGATGAAGTCCTGCTGTAAAATGCGCTGTGTTTCACTGGCGGCATAGGTGGATGCCTTATGACGCTCAGGATGATTTTTCGGTAAATTCACCACATCGTGGAAATAACACGCGGTCAGGACCACCAGCGGATTGGCCTGGGTGCCGGTCATAATGCGCTGAGCGCTCATCCACACGCGGCGTAAATGTGCGATATCATGCGCGCCATCATCATGAATCCAGTTGTTTTCAAACCAGGTTTCATAGCGAGCCTGCCAAAGAGTGAGTGACATAGTCTCTTTCCTGTCGGGGTTGAAGTGCGTCCTGATTGACGACGATTTAAGCGCTTACGGCCTACCATCATAGCGAATAGCTAATGACATTTTCTTTACACAGCGGACGTTAATCACCTTTTGAACCTTTAAATTCTTAAAAAAAATGAGACGCTGATCATTTTTATAGCATTTTGACGTAATTAAAACGGCCATTTGCCGCTTTTTCAGCCTTGACTGATTTAATTGCAGGCAGGTTAATTAGTTTAATAAATGTAATGATTCCTGAAAGGCATTTTATCGACGAGGCACAAAAAACATGACATAACCCGATCGCACTTATCAATAAAATCGGCGAAAGTGACAGACAGATAAATCTGAAAAGGTTCCTATTTTTGCCGATATAACGTACTGTATTCTCACTATCAGATGTCCCGGAACGCGCATTAACACCCGCGTTGTTGATTTTTTATCCGCTCCCCTTTTTCGGGGCAAAAATCACCAATGCTCAGATGGCTATAAGACAGCAAATTGTTAAGGGTAATGATTTATAGTTTTTATGATATTGCCACCATTTAGATGCCCTTGTTGTTTTAGCAGTAACCGGGTTCTACTAATAAAAAGAGGTAATCCATGAAAGAGCGGCCGATTCTTTTTTCCGAACAGCGGGTTCGTGCCCTGTTAGTTGGCCAACAAACGCAAACCCGGCGCATAATGAAAACGCAGGCTTTCGGTCCAGGGCAGGATCACCATGAAGGGGTTCATGCTTTTGATGTTCAGGCGAACCACCTGCATGGCGATAAAATGATGACAATGAACGACATTCGTTATCACTGTCCTTACGGCATGCCGGGCGACCTACTCTGGGTGCGCGAAACCTGGCGTGGCCCGATTGTGCCAGAAAGTGCGCTGGCGGATTATGAACGCGATCCCGTGCCTTTCCGTTCGCCAGAATTTTGCCAGTACCGGGCGGACAGCAATGAGCTGGGGCAGCATACCTTGGGTGGACCGGACGCGGAGCAGTTTGGCTGGCAAACGGCGATACATATGCCGCGCTGGGCCAGCCGTATAAATCTGCTCATCACGGATGTGCGTGCGGAGCAAATCCAGGACATCAGCGAAGATGACATCATGGCGGAAGGCGTTCAAACCGATTCGCACTTTCTGAATAATTTTTTCACCATGAATGTCAACTCAGAAATGCCAAAAGAAGCCTATCGCAAGGCCTGGCAAAAGCAGTACGGCGCAACCAGCTGGCAGGTAAACCCGTGGGTGTGGGTGATCGAGTTTCAGCGCGCCGAACGTGAGTAAACTTAGCCTGCGCTTTGCGGGCTGAATCACAGACAATTTTCTTGCTAACAGGTTGAATATAACGTCTTCATTCCTGAAGCCCGACAATGCCAGCATGAGGTTCTGATGCTGGCATTTTCCTGTCCGGTCTCTCAGGATTCTGCGACAGCTGGATTCAGTGCGGGACTTACGATGTTCAAATGGCCATGGAAAACACATAGCGACACTGCCGTGATCGAATTGCCCTGGCAGGCCGGTCTGGCACAGCCGATTTTTACCCTACTCCGCCCCGATGAACAGCAATGGTTGATTGAACTGGGGCAACGCTTTCTGCAGCAAAAGAAACTGGTTCCGCTTCAAGGCTGTCAGCTTGATGCGCACCGCACCGTCCGTATCGCTCTGCTGTTCTGCCTGCCGGTGCTGAAACTGGGGCTTGACTGGCTGGATGGCTTCCATGAAGTGCTCATCTATCCTGAACCCTTTAATGTGGAAGATCAGTGGCAGGATGAAACGGGTCTTGTCCATCATGCGCCTGCTGTCCATGCCGGGCAGAGCTGGACCCAGGGCCCTGTTATCCTTAACTGGCTCGATATTCAGGATTCCTTCGACCTGTCAGGCTATAACCTGGTCATTCATGAAGTGGCACACAAGCTGGATGCCCGCGGAAGCGGCTACACCAGTGGTGTCCCGTTGATCCCGCTCCGTGACGTCGCCCAGTGGGAAAAAGACTTGCGTGAGGCGATGGCGGACATCGAAAATGAGGTTGATTTAGTCGGTGAACAGGCGGCCAGTATCGATCCTTATGCCGCCAGCGATCCCGCAGAATGTTTCGCAGTGCTTTCCGAGTATTTCTTTACCGCCCCTGCCCTGTTAACGGAACGTTTTCCGGCGATGTATGCACATCTTCAGCAATTTTATCAGCAGGACCCGCTAAGCAGAATGCAGGCCGGGGACGGCTGATCTGCTTACTTCGCGAACGCTTTGCATTAAAGCTAGCCAGTTGAATGCTAAACGCTTTTTTGCTGTTGACACACCAGAGCGACCTCGCTAATATGCGCCTCGTTCACACGATTCCTCTGTAGTTCAGTCGGTAGAACGGCGGACTGTTAATCCGTATGTCACTGGTTCGAGTCCAGTCAGAGGAGCCACATTCTTGTTTTCATGCGTCTTCACGAATCTTTATACGATTTAGATTCAACAAGTTAGCGTGAAAATCCTTCCCGATGCATTTTCATTTCCCCCTCCGCATCGGGCAAGATGGGTGGTCTTATTGGGTGTCATTTCAGTTCGATTATAGCGTGACCACTCTACGTCTCTGAACGGAACGACCATCCGCAGCCTAAACTCATCCGCTCAACCTTTCAAAGTTTCCGATTCTCATGGCCTGTCCCTTTTAATCAATCCAGGTAGTTCACTTATCCGGTATCTCAACTATCGGATCAATGTGGCGAATCCCGGCCTGGCTCAGGGGCTATCATCAGCGCCACCACCACGCCCTGATTACAGGCTTCCTGGCTCGCCCCATGCAGCGCGTTGGATTAGGCCGCATCAATCGCTAGCGCTTTCCCGCCTTAAAAGATCAGGTTTTGCAGCTGGCCTGCTGCTGCGCGGTGTTATCGGCGTTGACCCGGTTGGTTTTTGCCACTAACCCCTGCCTGATGCCGTCTTCTGCTGCCAGGTTCCAGACAGTCATCATCTGCTGGCACCAGGTATTTCCGGCAAACGAGCGGCTGAGAGCGATCGTGGTATCCGCCGGACTGGTACCCGCAAAGGCTGAAGCAGAGAGAGCCGAAAACAGTGACAACGCGGCGATATAACGGTTTTTAGGGTTCATTAGATGAACGTTTTTAATGTTATATCGGGTACGCGTTTACGGGTGCAGGCAGAGCCCACACCGGTTTTCACCGGTGCGGTATGCCCGTTACTTCAGGGTTGCTGGGTTGATAACGTAAGGTTTCAGGGCGTCTTTCTCCCCTTTCAGATAATTAAGGATGTTGTTGATGCAACGCTCGGTGACCAGCCTTTCAGCCATGCGGTCCATACCGGAAACGTGTGGTGAAAGCAGAACATTGTCGAACTGGCGTAGCGGTGAGCTGGCCGGTAACGGTTCCACTTCGTAGACGTCCAGCCCCACGCCGCCCAAATGGCCGCTTTTCAGGGCCTCAACCAGTGCTTCTTCATTAATCAGCGGGCCGCGAGAGGTATTCACCAGGATCGCGCCGGGTTTCATCATCGCCAGGGTATCGGCGTTGATGGTATGGCGACTTTCCAGGGTGGACGGCGCATGCACCGAGACCAGATCTGCGTTACGCAGCAGGGTTTCCAAATCGACCCGCTCGGCGTTCACACTGGCCAGCAGTTCGTCGCTGGCCCACGGATCGCACACCAGGATGCGCATCTCCGCTGCATGGCAGCGGCGCGCCATGGCATAGCCGATGCGGCCCAGGCCGATCACGCCCGCGGTACGCCCCCAAAGACCGGGGTGGAAGCCGTCAAAGAACCACTCGCCGCCCTTGACCATTGCATCACGCTGCGGCAGACGACAGGCCAGAGTCAGCGCCATCGCATAGGCGAATTCAGCCACGCTTTCGTGGTTGGCACCAAACGCCATCGCAATCGGCACGCCGGCAGCGGTAGCCGCTGGGACGTTTACCTTGTCGTAGCCAACTCCCCAGCGGGCAACGATTTTCAGATTAGGGGCCTGAGCGAAGACGTTTTCGGTATAGGGTTCGCCCCCGGCAATGGTCGCCACCACGTTCTGCTGAAGTTTGCTAATCAGTTCCTGCTCATTGGGCAACCTGAAGGTTTCATTTACCTCAACGTCATAGCCAGCCTGCCGCAGCGGATCGAAGACAGGATCGCTGTTTTTAAACTGCTCGGTGAATACTACGATTTTTTCAGGTGTTGTTGCGTTCATAATTCTTTCCTTTGATTTCTGATGTTTTTTTCTCTTCCGAAGGCAGTAAAACGAACAGGGCGACGGCAATCACGGCGGCAATTGCCAGCGCGTAAAGGCCAGCAGCCGGTGTCTGGAAGTAGATTTCAGCCCAGGTACGCAGGTTCGGTGCAACGAAGCCCCCTACCGCGCCGCAACTGTTGATCAGGGCGAAACTTGCCGCCGCCGCCGCACCACCATAGTAGCGGGTAGGCCAGGTCCAGAAGATGGGCTGGGCGGTCATAATCCCCATCGTGACGAAGCTGAGTGCGACAATGGCTAACAGCGGGGAAGCATGGGCGGAGACGATCAGACCAAACGCAATGCAGCACAGCGAAATGGCCCCAAACAGGCGAGCTCGGCCCAGACGGGCAGCCAGCCCCGGCCAGGTGGCTCCGGCAACCAACGCGCATAACCAAGGAATCGCGGTCACCAGGCCGACCATCAGACCAATCTTTACGCCCAGCAGCGCGGCAACCTGGGTAGGCAGATAAAATGCGACGCCCAATCCGGTAATTTGGATCAGGAAGTAGATGGCGGCAAAGTGCAGCAGTACCGGGCTTTTAATCGCGTCGATGAAGCGGGTATGTCCGGCGCGAGCCTTGTCGGCTTTCTCTTCGTCGAGCGCGGCAGTCAGCACCTGTTTCTCTTCCGCAGTCAGCCAACTCACCTCCTTCGGTGAATTACGCAGGAAGAACCACAGAACCACGCCCAACACACTCGCTGCCAGGCCTTCTACCGCAAACATAATCTGCCAGCCTTCCCAGCCGCCAAAGCCGTGCAGATCCAGCAACAGACCGGAAATCGGACCGCCAATAATCAGCGCAATCGGAGAACCAAAATAGAAGATCCCCATGATGTGGGCCCTAAAACGCGAAGGGAACCACTGGGCGATAAAATAGATCGCCGTAGGGAAGAATCCGGCTTCAACAATACCCAGCAGCACGCGCAGAAAATAAAAGGTCTGCTCGTTCCAGGCAAAGGATACTGCCGCAGAAACCAGTCCCCAGGTGACCATAATCCTTACCAGCCAGGCGCGGGGGCCAACGCGGTGCATCAGCAGGTTACTGGGTAATTCAAACAGCGCGTAGGAGAGGAAGAAGATCCCGGCACCAAAGGCAAAGGCCGCATCGGAAATACCGGTAGACGCCTGATAGGCCGATTTGGCAAAGCTGACGTTTACCCGGTCAAGGTATGACATCAGATACATCACTATCAGGCAGGGAATAATCCGCCATTTTGCTTTATTTACCGCACGGACTAATACGCTATCGTTTATGGCTTGCTTACGCATTGAATGCACCTTCATTTTGGGCGCCAGAGAGAGGCATAGCCTCTGGTGCTGGTACAGGGTGGATAAATCAGCTGATTTTATTGTTATAGAATTCTGTTCCGCTGCGGATCTGGTCGAGAATCACTCCCAGCCCCCAAAATTTTTCCAGCACATTTTCTTTGTTTACCCGGCAAGCTTCGCTCTCGAAGGTGCCCAGGCGCTGATGGTAGATTTTGGCATTCTTCGGATAGCCCAGCGTTTCCGACACGGCAGTAAGAGACAGGAATGTTGCCAGCTCATTGGCCAGAGCCGGATCTTTCGCGTGGTGGTGATAAAGCCAGACGTACAGCTCTGGATGGAAATTGGTAAATACCCCGCTGAAACCTTTTGAACCGGCCTGCATGGCGGGCCAGGCAATAGCGGCGTTGGCGTTAATGATATTCAGCCGCGTACCTTCGGCCAGCGCCACGCGGCGTTTTACTGTGTCCAGATCGCAGCTTACGTCCTTCAGCACCGTGAAACGTCCGCTGCGGGCGCACCATGAGAACTCATCATCCGTCAGAAGGCGGCGATAAGGTGCCGGGCACTCGTAGAGCCCCAGCGGCAGGCTCTCCGGAAGCGCGTCCAGCAGGGTTTGCAGAGTGGCGTAGAACACCTCGCTGCCCTGGTTCTTCGGATCGAGATGGTTGGTAACCAGCACTAACGCATCGGCACCGGTAGAGGCCATCGCCAGCAGCTCTTTGCGCTGATCGTCGATATCATCACTGATATGCCCGGAAACAATCACCGGCACGCGGCCTGCGGTTTTTTCCACAACGAAGCGTCCCAGCTTTACGCGCTCTTCCAGCGTTAAAAATTGCATTTCGCTGGACTGACATACTGCGAACAACGCATCAACGCCCTTCTGCAGGTACCACTCAATCAGGCGCTCCAGGCCAGGCCAGTCGATTTCATTCTGCGCGTTAAATGGGGTCAGCATGACGGGTACAACACCGTTAATCTCTTTCATTTTTTTTCCTTACAGCCACAGTGTGGTCAGAAAACAATTAAACTTTGCTTTTCAGTCTGTTAAGCGCCTGCTGGCGCTCCGGCATATTTGATGCGCCTTCGCGCTCAACGGCCAACGAGGCAAAGGCAGAGGCAAAGGTTGCCGCCTGCATCAGCGGCTGACCGTCGGCAATTGAAGCAGCCAGCGCGCCGTTAAAGGCATCTCCTGCACCTGTGGTATCAATACTCACGGCGGGGAAAGCGGGAATGTGCTGGAACTGCTGATTCTCATACAGCAGCGCGCCGCGGGACCCCATCGTGATAATGATGCAACGAGCCCCCAGTTCGGCGATGGCCGTGGCAGCACGACGGGCGCTCTCCAGATTGGTGACCTCAATTCCGGAAAGCAGCGACGCTTCCGTTTCATTAGGCGTAATAACATCCATATATTCCAGCGCTGGAATAATATCGGAGGAATAAGGTGCAGGGTTCATAATGACTTTTACGCCCAGCGCTTTTGCCAGCTTCATGGCATTCAGCGTGGCGAAAAAATTATTTTCCAGTTGTAGCAACAGAACGCTGGCATCTTCCAGCTCTTCTTTCAGTTCCGCGATTTCTTTTTCACTGATTGTTTTATTTGCACCGGAATAGATAGCGATCATGTTTTCGCCATTCTCCTGTGAAACATAAATAATTGCACTGCCCGTTGGTTCTTCTTCTGACTGATAAAGTTTAAAAGAATAAATTTCAGAGGAAGAGAGGTGCTCCATAGCAAACTGGCTGAACTGATCTTTCCCTACTTTAGAAACAAAATGCACTTTCGCCCCGGCACGGCTGGCTGCCTGCGCCTGGTTCGCGCCCTTCCCGCCCGGCCCAAGCGAGCTACCCAGCGCCATCAGCGACTCTCCGCCTTTCGGAAATCGAGCCACTTTCGCCACGATATCGACGTTAAAAGAGCCGAGAATACAGACTTTATTTTTCATATTATCCACTGAACCTTTCTCATATTTCCTCTGCTTGATATTTTTTAATAAAACTTCAAAGTCATTGTCAGTTTCGGAAATTAATTTTGATTGCAGGCTTTTACGAATAACAATAGCGCCACCATGACAGCGTTGAATATATCCCTGCTGTGCCAGCATTCGCAGATCACTGCGTATGGTTTCTTTCGTTACGCTAAAATACTGAGCCAGATGCTTTACCGTTGCACTATTATGTTTATCCAGAAAATTAAGGACATTGATTCTCCTCTCGTCCATAAACATATTCACCCCCCGTTGCTGACTGAAGCATAGGGTAGGCGCATTGGCTAAAAAGTGATGAACATCCTGGAACAATCAAAAAAACAAAAACAAACAAAAACCAAACAATAAAGAAACAATGTAACCCTCGGTTAGTTATAGCGTTAATCCTGATTCGCGGCGCGGCATGTGAGAACGTGCTAAGGGAAATCAGTCCCGATTGTGCGGTCTGAGCAATCGCCCACTATCCCATGCCAACACCCGAACTGAGCGATGCCAATCACAGCACCCATCCTTCGCCTGATGCAGAAAACCATTCACAACATGCGAGACAAGAACCTTGCCCCAGGCTCAATGCCATGCTGATGCTGCACCAGCTTTGACAGTGCCAGTGGTGTCGTGTCAGACACTGGATTAACGGGTGTCCCCTGGATAGCCATAGTGTAGTTCAGGAGAGGATTGCCGTATTTTAATACTGAGTTCTAATCATATGAATACATGAGCTTATTTATACCGCTCCCTTTTCGAACTCTTAATATCCCATAGTTAATTTTGGTGGTCATTCTGCTGGTTTTAACAGAAGGGAAACTCAGGTTTAGCTAGCTTATTAGCCAGTGAGTGACAGAGGCGATCCCCGTCAGAGAAGCCAGATGGCGAAAAGCCTGCTTTCGAGCAGGCTTTGTGCTTTCTGACGTTCACCATCGGGTCTGATCCTGGCGTAATCTGCGGTCTGACAAGGCTCTTTCCGTTCGGAGTTACGCGTTGTTCTGGCAGGCGGGTGCAGAGAGGCGAGGGGTTTATCACAACCGACTGGCGCGTCATCCCGCGCTTTTTATCTGCTCAATAAACAGCACGCGGAATAGGTTGGCGTGGTCAGAATAACATCACCTGACCACGTTACGGAAAAAACGGCGACATAGGGTATCACCGTGAATCATGCCATAGCCGCCTGCTGACCGGCATCTGGACATCTTGCCTGATGTTTACTTCGCGCCGTCAACCAGCTGTCGCAACATCTCAATATGAACGGGTTTATCATTGAGCGCCGGTATGTAAGTAAACGACGTTCCCCCCGCATGCATGAAGATTTCCCTGTTCTGCTCATCCAGTTCTTCCAGCGTTTCTAAACAGTCTGCTGCAAAACCCGGGCTGATTACATGCAGGCTTTTGATGCCTTCATTCGGCAGATTTTTAATCGTCTCATCGGTAAAAGGCGTTAACCACGGCTCTCGGCCGAATCGGGACTGGAACGTCATAATGATCTTCAGCGATGGCATATTGAGGGCGTCAGTGAGTAACTGGGTCGTTAACTCACAGCGTTGCTGGTATTTATCACCCTCACTGGAAAACCTGACCGGTATTCCGTGATACGAAACCAACAATGCATCCGGCACACCGTTCGCCTCAAAAGACTCAAGCACCGAGGTTTTTAATCCCTCAATGTAGGCCGGATGATCGGCATAGTCATTGACGAAATTGATGGCTGGCGTGTAGCGGTTCTTCATTTTTTGCAGGTGACGGCTCACGCTATCCCAGACAGATGAAACCGTTGAAGATGAAAACTGCGGGTACATAGGGATAACAATGATTTTCTCGACGCCTTTTGCAAGAAGTCGGTCAATTGCCCCCCCGATACTCGGTTCACCATAACTCATCCCCAGCTCGACGGGCATCCCCGTCGCCTCTTGAAGCAGGCGGGCCTGACGGACGCTGTAAACCATCAAGGGCGAGCCCTCATCCATCCAGATAGAGGCGTACAGTTTCGCCACTCGCTTTGCACGCAATGGGATAATCACACCATGCAGGATCGGGCACCAAATAATTCTGGGTAAATCAACCACCCTGTAGTCGTGCAAAAATTTCGATAAAAATGTTTTAACCGCAGCAGGCGTGGGTTCTTTTGGTGTTCCAAGGTTAACAATTAAAACACCCTGTTTATTCGTCATTAGCTGGGACCTCTGAAAACCCATGGAAAAAAAGTGCCTGAATAATGTAACACACTCAAGGACATCATCACCTCCGTCTGCACCGCTTGCGCGCATTGACGCGAAACGGAGGTTTATATATTTACGCATCCCGGTTGATGGGCAACGGCCGTTCAACCCTGAGTTAACTGACTACGCGCTTTGTTGCCGTCGCGTTGACCGGCTTTCAGCACAGGCCGCCAAAAAACGTCTCCGCCAGCACCTGGCGTAGGCTGTCCGGTCTTAAAAAAGGCCAATCTGCCAGTGATACGTTGAGGCGCCAGTGTGACGTTAAAACCGTCATGCGCAGCGACAGCCCCTTTGCTGATTGTTGACCGGGTTTTACTTACTCAGTCAAAACATCAGGTTGTATCTTATCATCGCCCTGTCGACAAAAGACCAATAGCTCTGATAAGTCACCTTTCATTTCACACCTGCTCGCTTTTTGTCCCCCTGCCTGACGAAAAGACAGCCGATCAATCATCACGTTCATACCGGGTTTGATATCACATCTTGTCAACATTTCGATTTATCAAAGTGAATATTGAGCGTGCTAATATTTAGGAATCTATGTTAACCGTGCTCTGGCAGGCGCATCTTCAGCCACATCTGGCGACCGCTTCACGCCATTCAGCGGAATTCACCTGCCGGAGCCTGGATAAAGTAAAACCAGATCGCAGTCATGAATCAGGCTGGTACCACCACTTTCGCCATCAGGCGTTTTCGGGACGGAAATAATTATGCGTACAGGGGTTTCTTCAGGCGAAGCATCGTTGCTGCAACACCGGTCATTTGTGGCGTTCTGGCTGGCCCGAACCTGTTCTTCATTTGGTTTTCAGATGTTTTCCGTGGCCGTCAGTTGGCAAATCTATGCGATTACCCACAGCGCCATGGCGTTAGGCATGATTGGCCTGATGCAGTTTCTGCCTTCGGTACTTTTGGCTTTGCCTGCAGGTCATTTGGCCGATCAATTTGACCGTCGTCGTATCGTCGTCATTGGGCAACTGATTGAGTGGGCCGCGCTGCTCGGCCTGGTGGCACTAACGTTACTGCACTGGGCAGATCAAATTGAAATTTGGGGGTTAGTCTTCCTGATCTCCCTTGCTAAAGCGCTGGAATGGCCTGCCATTACCTCTATGCTGCCTGCGTTGGTCCCGCCGCCGATTCTGGCGCGCGCGATGGCGGCCAGTTCCGTCGGCGGTCAGGCCGCGGTGATTGTCGGACCGACACTGGGCGGACTGCTTTATGTGGCGGGGCCCGAAGTCGTTTACGGGGTTTCCGCCCTCTTCTATTTGTTGTCGCTGATCTTAATAAGCCGCTTACGTTACGAACGCCCTCCTCAGGTGCGCGTGCCGATGAATCTGTCAAACATGTTTATGGGCGTGCGCTTTATCCGCGAACGTAAAGATGTGCTCGGCGTGATATCGCTCGACCTGTTCGCTGTACTACTGGGCGGCGCAACGGCACTGCTCCCTATCTTCGCGCAGGATATTCTGCACACTGGGCCATGGGGACTTGGTCTGTTGCGCGGTGCGCCGTCGGTAGGTGCGCTGTTGGTCGGCGTCTGGCTGAGTCGCCATAAACTGGAAAAGCATGTCGGCATGATTATGTTCGGCTCCGTTGCCGGCTTTGGCCTGGCAACGCTGCTGTTTGCCCTTTCGACTAAACTGTGGCTCTCACTGCTGGCGCTGGCGGCGCTGGGCGGTTTTGATATGGTAAGCATGGTGATTCGCGGCGCGCTGGTTCAACTGGATACACCCGATACGATGCGCGGTCGCGTCAATGCGGTTAACGCCATCTTTATCAATACCTCAAACCAGTTGGGTGAGTTTGAGTCGGGGCTGTTAGCGGCATGGATGGGCGCGGTGCCTGCCGCCGTCATTGGTGGCGTCGGGACGCTGGTGGTGGTCGGGCTATGGATGACGCTGTTTCCGAATCTGCGGAAAAGGCAGAAGCTTGAGAATGAAACGGTGGAGTGATTGGGGCGATAAAGCCGGTCGTGGCGCTTTAAGTGATAGCGAGTAGAAATTTGCTTGAGTGGGGATCATCGTCTTAGCAAACAACACTGGGTGTAGGTTTGTAAGATCATCCTGCGAGGAAGCTGGCTAATCGTGTTGTACGATTCGACGTATCCGGAATACTGATATTGACGCAACTTGCTGCCCCCAAGTCAGAACATCAGTAACGGTAGCGATCGCTGCCCCACTGGCTGCCCTCGCGCGCGGTGATATTCCCGCTTTTGTCATAGACAACGCCGCTGGCGAACCGCTGGCCTCGCTCGCGTCATGCACGCGAAGCACGGGTCAGCAGCAGAATCACAAAAACACCACCGATGCCTGCCGTTATAATCCCGATCGGCAATTCCTGGGGTGCCAGCAGCGTACGGCTGGCGATATCGCCAGCGCACAGCAAAACCGCGCCGCCCAGGCCACACAGCGGCAACAGCAGACGGTGTTTTACCCCGGCAACAGAGCGACACAGATGCGGCACCATCAGGCCGACAAAACCAATTACCCCGGTCAGGGCCACCAGCATTGAGGTCGTCAGTGCACAGCAGAGAAAAGTTTCGGTGCGCACACGACTGACGTTAATCCCCAACGAGAGAGCCGTTTGCTCCCCCGCCAGCAGGCCGTCCAGAGAACGGTGTCGTAGCAGAACGAAGCCACTCAGCAGCGCCACGCCGCTGAGCGCAACGGGCAGATTTTGCCAACTGGCCAGCCCCAGACCGCCCAGCGACCAGAACATGACCGAACTGGCCGCCCGCTGATCGCCAGAGAAAATAAAATAGCTGGTGAGCGCGCCAAACAAAAAAGAGACAGCCAGCCCACAGATGATCAGGTGCTCTGCACTACGCCGTTTTTTAAAATGGAACAGCAACATAACCGCCGCCGCAGAACAGAGCCCGCCCGCAAAGGCCGCAACCGGCAAAGTCAGTTCCCCCAACCTGTCACCGAAACGGGTGATGACCAGCACCGCCCCTGCCGAGGCGCCGGAAGACAGACCAAAGAGAAAGGGATCGGCCAGATCGTTGCGGGTGGTGGTTTGCAGCAGTGCCCCGACCATTGCCAGCCCGGCACCGGTTAACGCCGCCAGCAAGGTGCGCGGCAGCCGGAGGTCAATCACGATACGGTTGACCATTTCAGACGGGGGCGCAGGGAGTAGCGCCAGCGCGCCCAACACCTGCTTTAATGATAACGCGACCGTGCCTGTAGCAATGCTGATGAGCAGTAACCCTGCCAGCAGAAGGACGCAACTGCACATGACCCAGGCATAACGGTGAGACACCGCACTCACGGCGCGGTCCCGGAATACAGGGCATGTGCCAGTTTTTCTACGGCTGTGATAGTGGCGGGCCCTGGCGTCAGCTCGGCATACTGCAACTTCAGATAACGATGATGTTGTACGGCTGGCGTGAGTTTCATCAGCGGATGATGTTCCAGGAAACGCCGCAGCGCATCAGCCCCGCCGCCGGTCTGATAATCCAGCAGAATAATAAAATCAGGTTCCGTTGCAGCCACGCTTTCCCATGATGTGGTGCCCCAGCTGATATCCAGACCGCCCATCGCATTGGTCGCGCCAGCGGCTGCAATAATGGCCGTTGGCATGGCATATTTTCCACTGGTAAACGGCTTATCCTCGCCGGAGTCATAAACAAACACCTTTACGGGCCGGGCCGTGCTGGGCCGTTGAGGAATCTGCCTGAGGCGTTGCTTCCAGCTCTCCACCAGGGCCTGTGCCTCGGCCTGTTTGCCGAAGATTTTACCTAACGTCAGCTCATCGTTATAAAGCAGATCCATGCTGGCCTGATGCTTGTCTTTTTGGGTAAAAACACAGCTTTCACTCAATACCAGTGTCTTAATGCCGTACTGGCTTAACGACGCAGGCGTCACGTCGCCCCCCACTTTCATGCCGTAATTCCAGCCGGCAAAAAAGAAGTCGGGATTTACCGCCAGCAGCGTTTCAAGAGACGGATACTTAGGTGCCAGCTCAGGAATGGCTCCCATCGCCTGCTTAAATTCAGGCGTCATTTTGTACCAGCCGCTGATGCCCGTCAGCCCGACGATACGATCCTGCACATGAAGCGCAAAGGCCATTTCCGACATATTGAGGTCGTTAATCACTGCCCGTTTGGGCGGTGAATTAAACGTGACCGGCTGGCCGCAGCTCTGAATAGTGACAGGGAAATCGGCGGCAAGAGCGTGCCCGACAGGAATGCTCGCCAGTCCGACGGCAAGACAAAGTGATAACAACGTTTCAGGCACAGTCTGGCACCTCGAAAATGCGTAAATGTTTTCCGTTAGCGGGATGCGGTACGGTAAAACTGTTTAACCCGAACACCGGCCGGAGATAACGGGATGACAAGGCTCGGGCTGGCGTATCAAAGACCACCTGCTCGCCCTGCGACAGAATCAGCACGCGGTCTGCAAAGCCGTCAATCAGTGACAGATCGTGCAACACCGCAACGGCCGTGATGCCTTTGTTTTTGATTAACGTCAGCAGCGCATGTCGTCCCAGGGGATCAAGGTGATTGGTCGGCTCATCCAGCAATATCAGCTGTGGCTTTTGGGCCAGAACGCGCGCCAGCATGGCTCTTTGCCGTTCTCCCCCCGATAGCGCATGTAACGAACGTCGCCGTAACCCCAGCAGCCCCGTTTCCGCTATCGCCTCGCTGACAATGCGCTGGTTTACAGAATGCGGACAGGTGCGGGCATGAGGAAGGCGTCCAAGTGCAACGTAATCTTCAACCGACAACCGCAGATCAGGCACGTCGTTCTGCGCCATAACGGCAACACATGTCGCTAAGTCCTGCCGGGTAAATGTTTTCAGGCAGCGCCCGTTGAGTGCAATCTCGGCCTGCTGTAGCGCCAGCTCGCGGCTTATCGCCCGCAGCAATGAGGTTTTACCACTGCCGTTCGGCCCGATAATGGCCAGGCGCTCCCCTGCCCGGAGGCTGAAGGTAATGTCATTGAGCAGGTAACCGCCATCGGGTTTGTACAGCGCCCCAATGTTCACCCGCAGTATCGACTCCGTAGGACGTAACGTCTCAGGCCGCATTATGTTAACCCACTCGTTATTTGTTATGTTATAACATAACTATTGGGTTTTGAAAAAACAAGCATTCTGGCGAAATGAAAAAAGGTGCCGACTGAGCGGCACCAAAAGATGGGGATAACGAACGACAGAACAGACTATTTAAATCGGTTTTGAAACAGGCTGGCGGTAATGGCTAACATGCCAGCACCCAGAGAGCTATGTAGCATCAATGTATTCAACATAACCTATCTCCTCGATTTCACTGTAGGGACAAGCGGTTAAACCGCCTCAGCCAGCTTTTCCTCGTTGGCCTCTTTCTCAATCAAGCGCATCAGCAACGATACCCGGCGATCGGTACGCTCTGGGGTATCCGGTGGCAGGTTATAACGCAGGGTGTAGAGCTTGCCCTTCTCGTTGTAAAAATCCACCACCAGCACAGGCAGAATTCCGCCTGGCACTTTATTGTAATTCACCGACAAGCGGGTCCTGCCCAGCTGCAGTTTGGCAGCCATGACGGTCTCGCCGACCAGTTTTGGATACAGGCTACGATCTTCGGGCACGCTGATGACTCTCATAACAGCCTCCTGATTATCCGCTTGATAACATAGTGCGGAGAGCGCTGTTCACGCTCCCCGCTGTCGGGTCAAACTGCCATTAAGCCTGATGTTCAATTGCCTCGGAGGTGCGGTGTTCAATCGGAATGCGGCGAGGTTTCTCGCTTTCTGGCACCTCATGATGCAAACCGACCCGCAGCAATCCGTCCTGCAGCCGGGCAGTGGTCACTTTCATATGTTCGGGCACGCTGTAGCTCAGACGGAAGTCTGAACGACTGATGCCCCGATGTAACCAGCCGCTGTTCTGACCTTCTTTGTCCGCCTCGTTATCCGTCACCTCCTCTTTCTGGCCGGTAACCGTCAGGCGACCGCCCGCCACCTCGATCTCCAGCTCGCTTTCTTTCCAGCCGGGTACGCTGACGGTGAGCTCATAGTGCTCATTGTCAGTTTGTCTGAGGTCATAAGAGGGTGAAACCGACACGGGCGCATCACCGGTCAACTGGCTGAAAAGCCGATCGATACGGTTAAACCGGTCAGAGAATGCGGAATCCGCGACAGAAGGAAATACAGGGAAATTACGTAATGCCATAGTGATAACCTCCTGAATTAATGGTTCATTCAAAAGCTCATCTGCGTGGGGACCTTCCCCGTTGCTCAGAGAAATTTATAGGATCGTTTCGGGGAATTTCAAGAGGATGAAAAAATTTTTTTAAGGTGACTGTCACCTGTTCTGTGACAGATGTCACGGCCAGCAGGACCGCTCTCTGTATGACGCGTCAGAGCCAGTACAGAGAGCATCAGCCGGTGATCAGAAGTGATATTTGAACCTGACTCGGGTGCCGTAACGATCTTTATTTCCGCTATGGTTATCGGCATGAACCTGAGACCAGTAAGCGCCCAGATAGATATCGAAATTTTGCATATTCATTACATTGCGAAAACGGTACGAGGAATGCACGGTGTGAATGTCATACTTCCCTAAAATGAAGTCGCTCAGGCTGGCTGTAGGGAGATGCTGCAGCGTAAATTCTTTAACATCGTTGCGCGCATAGATATAGCCGAGTTGAATATCACGCCATAAGCCATTCAGACCCGCACTGAAGTTTTGCTCTTTCTTCGCGTCCATATACGCCGTGCTTAGATTGATGACTGCGCCATTATCCGGGTTGGCGCGCTGGCCATTCCAGCTTAGCGTTGCACCGTAACCGTTGCGCCCGGACTGATCCTGAAACTGACCATTTTGGTCCGTATAACCATACGCATTGCTCACCACATTGCTTTCCATGGCGACCGCCGCCGTTACATCGTTACCGTTCCAGGCGATAACCGGACGCAGATAGATCACATTCTTTTTATGCTCAAGCGTATTGCCATGGTATTCACCATTTTGAAACAATTTGGTTCCGTCATTCGCCATGGTATTTAATTCAAAATAAAAACGCCCGATTGTTTTGCTCAGCTGGATGGCACCCGCAGATCCTCTGCCACGCGCCTCTTTCATCATGTAGATATAGCCATAGCCATCTTCATAGAGATCGTTAGCGGTATTGCCGGAATACTCGATAAGCGTGTCCTGGTTAAGCGGGAACATATCAAAGGCTTCGTAACGACCCACTTTCACCTTCCAGTCTTTTTCCTGACCGAAGAAAAAGGCGGCATCGTCTAACTCAAGCCCGCCTGACAGGTCAGCCAGCGGTTGCACGCTAAAGCCTGCAAAGGATTTATCCGCCATGCTACGGTAACCATCCAGCCCGATTAAAATTCGGCCATTGATATCCCAGCGTTCCGCCTCTCCTGCCTTCCAGTTTTTATCAGCACTGGTTTTTAATGAGGTAATCTGGCCCGTTCTGCTTGCACCATCGAGATTGAACTCAATATCGCCATAGAGTGTAAGCGCACCTTGTTCTGTATCAAATGTCATCGCGGAAAAGGATGCTGAAGAGACAAAAACCAACCCCCAGAAATAATGACGGTATTTCATAGCCAACTCCTTATGCTAAATAACCCTGAGTTAATAAAACCTTTAAGGGAAGTATTTTTTTGAGGTCGTAATAAATTCGTTATAGTTATTACACTGACTTATGTTTTCTATAATATCGTCATGCAGAATATTGGTGAGGAAATCATATATCAACATACTGTCAATGAAGTGGTCTTCACTGATGGCCAACATGAAAACCAGTTTTACCCGTTTGCCGGTATCCCATTCAATGCCATCGGGAAAAATGGCGACGGAGACCAGGGTACTTAACGCAATGGGCGCTAAAGGATGAGGAATGGCGATTTTGTCATCCAGCAGCGTGGATGCACGCATTTCCCGATCTAATACAGACGCCAGGAAATGATCATTCACCCGCGCCTGCGCGTTTAATCTGTCGCAAAGAAAGGTGATTAACGATGACTTAGTATAATCTCCCGCATTGAGGACAAAAAAGCTTTCAGCTGAGAAATAATTAAGCATCGCATTAACAGGTTGTGTTTCAGACACCAGATAATATTTTATATTCTCAAGCTGCCATCTTTCCGGAAACGGTGGCAATAGAATAATACGTTTATTCTTTTCAACGATATTGACCAGACTGATAACAATATCTTCTTCAACGTGAGACATCAGACTATATTGCTCAACGGAGATCTGCCTGACGATGTGCAAACCCGGATACAGGCTCATGATTTTTTGACAGACAACCCGCGTCGATGCCATTCCCTGATCGCTGACCACCAGCGCCCGCATCCCTTGACCACTCTGATGGCAGATACTTTCTTCCAGAATCGCACCAATATGCATGACCAGATAACCGATTTCATCGGCACTGACGGTAGCGGTGAAAAACTGATCTAATTCGCTGAATGCACTGAGCGTTAATTCATACATTAACGGATAGTGGCACTTTATTTGTTCGAGTAGCGGGTTAACGATCGTAATCGCATTGTTGACGCGAACGCGCATGGCTCTGATATGGCTTAACAGCGTAGCCTGTGACAGCGCGTCGTAATTCACGTTAATAAACCACGATGTACTCACGTAGCTCAAAAAGTGATTCATGATTGTGCGTTCAACAGAATACGCCTCAGGGACCCAATCGTGGCTGGAGGTAGTGGTACAAAAGGCTATAAGGTTCATGGCCGTGAAATCTATTTCACTTTGCGGAAACGGCACGGCTGGGTTAATCCATAATGACTGAAGTAAGGCTTCAGCAAGCGTCTTCCAGCCAGGCTCGGCATCACAAAATTCAAAATCCAGTAGCCATTTCCCTCGCGGCATTCTCTCCTGGGCAATAGCGACGATCAGACTTAAAAAATGCAGGTTCGCGTCGCTTATTTCGAGCTTTTTATCGCTAAGAAAGCGACTTAACACGTTTCTACAGTCTGGATAAGCCCTTACCAGGTCGGTATTATTACCACAGTCAGTGGCCTGCGTGAGCCGCAGTTGGTGGTCGTATATACAGCGCCGAAAGGCAATTTCGCTGCCTTTAAGCTTAAAGATGTCATCGCCCTCCGACACGATACGCAATTGATAGAGAGAGACGTGACGCTTCAGCAAAGCCATATCGTTTCTTAAGCTGTAAATACTGATAAACCATTCGGCTTCCAGTTCAGCAAGCATCACGCCCTGCTCATCAAACAGCAGTGCCTCCAGCATGGCCGCGCGACGCTCCGCACCCGAACGTGTTTCTTTCCAGGGTTGTTGGCACTGATGCAATAACAGATGCAAGGCATCGGGATCGCTAATCTGTAATGAGAAGCCCCTTTTGCGCGTATAGATAAGACGGTTACCAGACTGCCTGACAATATCGCCCACTTCTTTAAGGTCAGTACGGATGGTCCTTGTCGACACCTTCATCTCTTTTGCCAGAGCGGACTGGGTGATATCGCCCTGCGCGAGTGTCATGAAGATGTCCCTGACCCGTTTGCTGGTGAACAGTCTCATGGTTATATCCGTTTAATCTGCACCGTCTGCACATCATTTGGCCTGAGCGTCAGGCGCGTCGGCATGGGCGTCACCTCATCCAGCATCACGAAGTGTGCATTCGGGAGTGATGGAATGACGACGTCGGTTTCGAGATGGGGATTATAAAATCTGACAATGATTCCGCTGTGGTCTTCCGCACATTTCACCGCACTGACCAGCGCATCCCTGAACGTCGCGGGCAGATTCAGCGCACTGTAGGTTTCGGGATAATCGCGTTTCTCATCATTCCAACAAAAACGCAGTCGTCCGTTCAGGAAGTCGCTGTCCTGATAAACGGGAAACTCGGTCAGCCAGGTTTTCGACACGCGGGCATGTTGGGCCTCATCGAATGTGCCGCGGTAAGTTCGCCAGCCAAAAGTAAAGGACAAGGTTTTCAACAGCTGGGCATCGGGCGTTTCTACGATACTTTCACCGGACGCGCGGCCCGGCCGATAAAGCAGATTTTCTTTACCCATAAAGCCAAACGTGCGGAACAGCGTCAGCGAGAGCGTATTGAAATCATCCCCTACGATTTCGTATTCACGAACGCCATTGGTGTGCAGCGTAAAGCCGTGCTGCTCATCATGCACATTGACATAGCTTTGCATCGGTTCAATCGAGATCGGCTTTTCCTGCCAGCGTTCTTCTTCCCACACGTGAAGCGCATTAGTTAACTGCACAGGCCGGGTTACGACGCCGAACAATTGATCGGCACATGACACGTTGGCACAGATATCCGTGGCAAAGTGCACACAAAGGCGGTGGCTCAGGCCATTGTTATCAACATCCAGGGTAAACCGGATGAGATCGTCGTCCTGCAACCTGATATTTACGGACAAATTGAGTGTTGCAGATGTCACTCTTGCCGCCCTTTCGGTCAGATCACCCGGCACCTTAAGCGCATACGTAAGCAACAGACTTTGGCTGATCGCACTGTTCTGACTTTGCACTGCCGTCATGCTGTCTTCGGAGGTAATGATCCAGTCAGCGCGCGGCGGGGAATAATTATAAGAATCGCCATCGTCACCATTTTCCACAAACAGCATCTGCCGCTTATAGCCTTTCCCACTCAGCTTATCGGTAATCGTCAGCAAGCCATTTGCTTCTACCTGAATGTGGTAATAGTCATTTTCGATACCGGTCTGGTTGCTGGTATCAGGCTTAGTGGCCCCGTCTTCAGCAAAATCCATATACCAACGGCAATAGCCCAGCGCGGGTAAGCCAGGACTTTTGGCGGTGAGTCGCGTGCGATAGACTTTTTCGGGTTTGTGCCAGGGCTTGCCCGGATCTAAACGGATAGTCTGGTTAAGTACATACTGAGTGAGGTCCTGCTGCTGCTCAATAACGCAGGGAATAGCCTCACCGTTGCTGTCACGTAAGGTAAAAGGCAACCCGGGCAACCAGGCCTCGAAAGTTATTTGCGGAGCCACCTGCCACGGCAGAGGATTAAACACGGTAAAGGTAAAATCATGATGGCGCGGAATGCGCTCTGTGATAAGCCTTGTATGTAACTCCAGTAAATTCTGCGCCAGCCCTTTAGCTTCTTTATAGCGGAAGAAGACATCCTGATTGGTATCATCGCTGTTACATCCGCCGATGCTGTCATGCGCCGCGTTATAAAACATGCGTTTCCAGATGTCGGCAACAATATGCTTTGGATAATCATGCCCAAGGCTCTGGCTGATGGCCAGTATGGGCTCAAGCGTGTTAACCAGCAGCGCTTCAGTCTCATTGTTGAGTAGCTTCAGGTCAGCACGGCAGGAAAAGATCGTTTTATGTACCCGTGAATGTTTGGCTTCGGTGAGTTCACCTTCTAATGTCCGCGCGTCGGTGCCCACCTCCTCCTCCAGCGCCTTGATAAATGTCAGCGGGTTGCTGATCTGATAATGGCGGCTATCATCACGGGCATTAAACTGCTCGACTAATTCTGGCAAGTTGCGGCGCACGGGAGCCTGGTCGAAGCCATGAGGAAACAGCAGGTGCTGGCGATGACTGCGCGCTTCTATAGCCGCCATCTTCTCATCAAGAAAGGCTTTCATGGTTTCAGGCGTTTCATCCAGCAGGCCACCATAGTGGTATCCCCATGGCATTTGCAGGGCAAAAACCCGGTCACCGTTATCACCCTGCCAGAAAAATTCTGTTTCGTGCAGCGTATTATCGGCGATGCCGCGCCAGAACAAGGCGTGATTGATACCGAACTGGCGATAGAGTTGCGGCATATTGCCGCCCTGCCCAAAGCAGTCAGGGACATAGCCCAGCTTCATTACGTTGCCATGGCGTTGAGCCACTTCCATACCGTAAAACAAATTCCTGACAACAGACTCCTGATGAATCACCAACTGATCCGTTTGGGTAAACCAGGGGCCGGTCAGCAAACGCTCATCGGCGATCAGTTTCGTGAGTCTGGCTCGATCCTCAGGAGCCCACTGAAGATAGCTTTCGATAAGTGAACTTTGCGCATCAAGTAAATAACAGGGAAAGTCTGGATTAGACTCCAGCACCTGGATAAGGTTTTTGATATGGTTAAACAAATAAATACGCGAACGTGATGAGGTAAAATACCACTCCTGGTCCCAGTGAGTATGCGTATAGAGATGAACCATGCGTTTCTTCATGTTATTAACCTTACTAAAATAAATTTTTAGTCAAATTTAATTTCAATATCATCGGAGGCGTTATTGATATTTTCGTTGATGATTTCCGACTCATTAAAATCCACTAAGAAATTTGCACCTATGGCTATAATCAGAGTCCCGACCAATGCGCCGAGAAAGTAAGCCCATGCATTCCCCACGGTAAAGCCACCATACAATCCACCCAGTGGCGGCATAATGGGATAGGCTTTAAACAGCGCCACGGTCATTGAGCCCATGGCCCCCGCCAGTATGTTTAACGGAATTAATCGCGCCGGATTTTTTAAGGTAAACGGAATCGCCCCTTCCGAAATACCTAAAATGCCCATTATGACCGAGCCATTTCCGGCTTCTTTTAAAGTCTCACTGAAATTACCGGGACGGAGGAATCGTGCAGCGGCGTAGCCTAAGGGGGGAATAATAATGGCGACATTCACTAAAATGGCCGGTAAATACACGCCACTCATAAACAGCACATTTGCCGTTCCCCATGCGGCTTTATTTACCGGACCACCCAGGTCAAAACAGATCATCCCACCCAATACCGCAGCCAGCACCACCGTATTGGTGCCGTCTTCGGTCATACGCTGGACCCAGGCCATCAGCGAACTGTTAAGCCAGGACAGGACATCGCCCAGCAGCAACAGCATCACCACAACCTGCAGCCCAACAGTAATAAACGGCAAGATGATAAGGGGCACGGACGAGGCGGCAGAACCGGTGATGCGGATCTTCCGGGATACCCATTCCGCGGAGTAGCCTGCCAGCAAGCCGCCCAGTACGGCCCCCAAAAAACCTGAGCCGGTGACAGAGGCAATCAAACCCGCCGCAAAACCTGGCGCCAGCCCTTTTTTCCCGGCTATTGAATAGGCAACGTAAGCACCTAATACGTAATTCATTAATCCAATGATTTTGAAGCCGATATCCTGGGCAAGATACAGCCATTTCTCCAGGCCGCTACCGTGAGCGAAGCTGTCCAGATTAGGTTCGCCAAGCAGGATACCGATAATTTTGGCCACCGCGACCACTAACGATCCGGCAATAATGACAGGCAGCGCAAAAGAGATACCGGTCATTAAATGGTTTTTGATATTGACCATAGTTTTTTTCATTTTGTCACCAATATCACGGGTTACGGCGCGCCTCGACAGCCGCCACGCATTTTGTAATGACCTCGGCTGCATGTCCGACGCACTGGCTGATTTTTACCCTGATTACGGTCTTACCGGCGAAGCGCTCTTCTTCTTCAATCGAGCGATCGGCGGCAATCAACACAAAGTCCGCTTCAGCAATATGTTCCGGGGTTAATTTATCGATCATCCCCATCGCCCCTTGCTGTTCGATATGTACCTGATGTCCCAACTTGCGCCCCGCTTTTTCCAGCGATTTCGCTGCCATCGGCGTATGCGCTAAACCGGCAATACAGGACGTGACGCCTACAATATTCATGCTTCCTCCTTAAACTGGATTCGTTGCATCATAAACTGATGCAGGGCATCCTTATTTTCGATCGTAAACAACGCTTGCCTGAAATCGTCATCGACAATCTGGCTTGCGAGCGCGTTGATTATTTTTAGGTGCAGAATACTGGCACCCGATTTTGGCACCAACAGCGCGAAAATTATTTTGATGGGTTCACCATCCAGACTTTGCCATTCAATTGCGTCATTCAGACGAATAAAGATCACACCTGCCTTTATTACGTTATCTGTTTTGGCATGAGGCATGGCGATTTGACTCTCAAAGCCTGTGGAATATTCCTGCTCCCGCAGCCAGAGGTCGGTTTTTATTTCCTCCACGCTCATCGCCCATCCCTGAGCAACCGCATGTGAAGCGATAAAATCGAATACTTCGTCTTTACTGGTAAATTCTTTATTTAAGAATATGCTTTCGCGATCAATAAGCATGGTTTCCCTCTTGCCGGATTGTTCCGTACCTTGATGAAAAGCCTAACGGAAACCTAAGGTATGTAAACACAAGCGGTTTCCGCTAAGGTGCGGAAGATGTCTGCGGCAGAGCGGGCCAGAAATGGGAGCGTTGTCTAAATAAAAAAACATTATGAGCGTCAGATCACTTGATTTGATAAGGGAAGGTTTAACAGAAGTAAGTAAGGCCGGAATCTATTTAGGGTGACAGGAAGGGATATATTTGGAGATGTGTGGTGGATTTTAGAAGACGGGAGACAGCGTTATCGTGTTGAGTGTGATTCAACGCGAGGATAAAAAGGGGATGTGGACGGAACGGGGGAATGAGTTGGTCTGCAAAGAGGATACCACAGACCAACCTGCGGGCTATTTCATGCGACGCTGCCTGGCAACGCTGGCAAGGCGTTGTGTCCGGCAGTAAATGGCAAACAGGATGAAAGCCTGCCCGTTAAGTATCCAGCGAGCACCAGCCAAAGCAACCAATGCCAGAAGCAGCCACAGGCCCGAGTGGCTACCCGTAACAACGCTGTAGCTCAATAGTAAAACGGTCGATATAAGCAACATCGCACAGACGTAAGCCAGCCCCGCCACACCGGCTGTTTGGCCTCGTGCAAGCAGGTAACTGGCCGTGAATATCGCGCCAATAATGACGATTGAGGGAACAAAAAAACTCAACGCATGTACCTGTGGGCTGAGCGGAGGTAACGCGTGCAGAAATGTCAGCAAATTAAATGCAAAGGCGACCAGCAACAGCATCAGAACTATTGCAACCGGGAAGCCGTTTTGCTTGGGAAGCGACCCGGAAGGCTGTTTAAAATAACATTCAAGCTCTGGAGTGGAACGGGCTAGTATGGACTTATCCTGTCGTGCGATTACCTGATCTATTTCGCGACCATGTTGCAGTAATTCAGCGATATTACGCCCGACAAGCCATGATAAAAATTGCATTAAAATACCGCCAACGATTGAATGGTTCCCACAATATAGCGCCCGGTGCGTGGCACGTTACCGGGAGCAGCAATGATACCACTGACAGCACTGCCTGCCACAGCCGCTGCGCTCGTCACGACCTGCGCGAGTTGCTTAACAAGTTCTCTTTGCACTGGCTCAACAGGGAAACGTTTTGGGTAAAGTCCTGCACGGATGGCGGCTTTAAGCTCTTTATTACTTATACCTGGGTTTTGTGCCCGAATGATTAATTCAGTAAGGCGCGCACGGTCCTGCCTTGGATAGTTCTTGAGCCACTCCGTTGCTTTTAAAGAAGAGACCGATTTCATCGCTCGCCATGTTGCCAGGGCCTCTTTTAATGCACCGCCCACACTGGCAAGTGAAATAAGGTCAAGTGACGTTGAAGTGGCAACGTACCAATCTTGAGAATCTAGCCACGCTACGTTTTCACCAGCGTTTTCGACGAGATCATAAACCCGGTAAATACCATTAACACATTGCAGACCTGTTGCGGCAGCACCGGCATAACCGATGGCAACAAGTACGCTGCTACTGCCAGCGGTAATAGGCGTTGCTGAAGCGCCGATAACCGCCACGCCAGCTGTAATAATCATTGCGCCACAGGAAAGTACGGTCGAGGCAATTTCCGTTCCCATTGACGTAGCGCTTACAGCTTCAGTAAGCGACTTACCTGTATTCGACGCTGTGGGTTGCCTGGGCGTTTTGGTCACAATAAGATGTGTGACGATACCACTTTGTCCATTAGGATGACGCTGACCAGGTCGAACAAGATAACGCTGCGCGCCATCTGCATAGATAATGCCAGCCTGGTAGAACTCTCGGGTACAATCCATTGCTGCACCCAGCGCTTTGAAATCAAAATCAGGTGCCCCATACCCCGTCATCCTGGCGATGTCATAACCCGGTAAGTTTTTCTCGGGATTCATTCCTGGCAGGTTCATTTGATCTCCTTGTAAGCTGAAAATGATAAAAAGAGAGTTCTTATGACATTGAAATTCGCAATAGAAAGCCCATCATTACCGCATCAGAATTATATATCAAGAAGCAGACGATACACGAACAAGCTTGCCATTTTTTGATTGAACGAAAAATGCCAGCTGTTCCACCACCAAAGCTTAACTAAGACACCTATTAGCAGGCCTATATTTTCATCAAAAAAAATTTAAAAATCAATCAATTTCTATACATGGCAATAAGGTTTTAAAATTACGTTAAGAATATAGATATTACCTTTCTGTGATTACGTAATCTCCTGGTCCACCCCAGGCTATTTCCTTATAAGGCACATCGATATCACCTTTTTCTTTCAAATACCCCATAACCTGAGAGGGTGCCCATCCGTGACCATATGAAAACAAAGCACCTATTTCGATAAGTTTTTTTATCACTATAATTTTTTCATTTTCGTTTTCAAAGTCAATACGGTAAGAACTCCCTTCTTCCAGAAAACCACGCGTTGAAAAACAAGATATGTCCTGGCCGCAACCTACCGATTCAAACACCACCTTTTCATTATCTAATATGATTACAATAATGGCGTTTAACATGTAAATCCTTTAGTGTTTATTTAAGTCGATAACCGTTATCTAAGTTTATTTAATCCTAAGCAATTTATTTTCGAACTGTGTTGTAAAATCCATCCATTACACACAGTGCAGCCGCCACCGGTATTGGTGCGGTTTTAAACAATGCGCTAGTGATTCAGCAATATTACCATTGATCATCAAATAATATGTCAGTCGGGCTAAATTAGACAAAAACATCATGAGCATTATATTTTCCCGTTTATCAAAAAAAATCAACAAACCCCATCAAAGAAGAGATCTTTATATAGAAGAAATTTATAGCCTTAACTTTCAAACCTGCATTTTCTATATACGTTCAAAATATTTCATTGAAAAATCGCAAAACTAACATTAGCGCATGTTAAAATCATTCTTGCTAATTTCTCTATCCTTATAAACATCATAATTACCTCTTATTTTTTGAGATTTTTTTATTAATTCTTGGGTGTTATCTTCAAGCCCGAGAACATAATCAGTTAAAATAAAAAATCTCTCTACATCAACCTTATAGTCGCCTTCACTAAATATGACTTTCATTATATAAGCAGAGTCGTCACACTTATAAAGTGTGAAATCCCATTCATTCATTGCAACTTTCACGGTACTCATTACAACACCTCACCTGTCAAAAGATCTGTAGCTATGTAATCTTTAGCTTTCACCATACCTTCTGTCTTAATTACTGCTTCGAGATCACCTCGAGGTATTTTTCACCCAGGATTGTAGTGCAGCCTGGTTGATTCGGCACCTGCGGTACCTCGCCCCTTAGGGCCATCGCTAAAACGATGTTCAAATTTGCTTAAGCAAATTAGTCTCGGTCCAGATACTGATCCTGTATATGTTGGTTCTGCTCCACCACCGGAATTCGCTGGTTAGACACACGCAGCAGTTTGCCCCAGGGGCTGTTCACACCTTCCCGGGTTTCTGGCCTTCGACATCCGTCAGCAGTTCCGGCGTCCCGTCTGCCGCGCAGTGAAACCAGAATATCTCCGGGCTTTCCACGCATCAATACGGGTCAGCGGCTCATAGCTCTGGCTGTCGCTGCAGACATAGATAGGTAAGCGGAATGTCGTCATGAAGTTCCGATAGCCTTCCCAGACAAAGCATGTCGTCACGGCCTTGCCTGACAGCCAGCCCTGTGACAGTTGCTGGCTGGTTTTACTGATGCGTCACCCCAGCGGATCATAGCGGTGGCAGATCTGGCCGTCATCCTTCTCGACGGCACGGCCATGAATGTCGTAGTCTGACAGCGGATCCCGTTCAGCTCAGTGACGCGGTTATGCATGATGTGGCAAGCATTATGGCGATCCAGCGGGTTGCCTGCGCCATCCCAGCGCCACTGCTCATTACCTGGCTGTGCGCCTTCCTGAGACAGTAGACGATCGACGTTATTGTTCCTAAAAGCGGATAAGTACTATACAAAAAACATGCAGCATGGGAAATTGAATGCACTTTAATCCAGATAATATAACTTTTAAAAAATAACTTACGATCATACCAACATGATTAAGGTAAAAAGCCTAATTAATTTCATTAGAATACCTCTTTGAACACAAAGCTAATTTTTTGCCATAGAAAAAAAGCACCCTCACCTTAACAAAGAAACATAAGAATTAAACGCTTATATTTTATTTTAAGAACACTAACAAGATTCATGTACTTTAAATATCATTAATTCGATCATTGTCGGATGTCACAACAATAGAAAATGCTATAACCGTCCTCCAAATATAAAGTAAGGACATCGAAAACCCTAGCTAATAAAATTATTTCCCTAAACGACAACTAACTCTTCTGAATATGATTTAGCATAATATTTTTTGATTTTCTCACAAAGAAAGTCGACTTCATTTAGATTTATCTTATCACCAGAGTCCCATTTTATTAAACTTTTCTTACTCAACATTGAGTCTCTAGCAGATATAACACATATCATGGCTCTGCCTTCAACTTGTAGATACAATCGTTCGCCTCTATAGATAATTTTCATCCGGATGAGTCCAAGTTCATCATCTTGGTATGAATAAGCGGAATCATCATTCTTCAATTCCTTTATATATGCCATTTCCTCTTTATTCATTTATGCTGCCACTTTACACTTGCGGATGTGACCAAATTTAGATGGCGTACCATTTTTCTTAAAACGGACCACCTCAGTAATTTTATTATTAGCAATTAAAGCTGGTTTTTCTATTCGCCACCAAGTTCGAATGCTACTAAAATCATTCATTTTTTACTCCAGTACCGAATACTTGAACCTTGCCCGATGCATTTTCTGCAAATTTGACAGATGCAGCGCCCCAGATCTGCGCCGCTTGTTTATTGGTCATCCCGCCCCCTTTCCCAATGAGGTTAAGTACATCTAAGTATTTTCCTCATGAGATTTACTCAAGGGTCATTTTACCATTTGCAATGGCCCATTGTTGGGCTGTTCTCATATTTTGACCAGACCAAAATACCGCTCCATCTTTTATAATCGAGAAATCAAGACCTCCCCGAGCGATTTTACCAGTTGATATGCCATAACTATTCAACCCCAACGGATCCACCCAACCCAGTACATTCAGCGCATACTGGTAAAGGTTAATCCCGCCCGCCAAACCTGTCGGGTTGAGATACGCAATCTATCCGATGTTCGGATCGTACTACCGGTTTCGGTTGTAAATTACCTTCATATCGTCGTCATAGTTGTAGGAAACCGGTTACGCTATCGCCATATTTCTTTATGGCATCCGCATTAAACACTCCCGAAGGCGTTTGAGTAACTCAGGGTCATTAAGACAATTAATCGGCTTAACACCTTCTAATGCTGGAACCTCACGCTCGATCCACCAAAGGCCTTCTTTTAGCCCCCTCTTTCCATATATAACAACGGCTAAATCCAAATAACCATCTAACTTCTCAGAAAGCAAGCGAGCATTATCATCTAAATAGTCTTCAGCATAAAAATCGGAATAACTTTTCCACTTTTTATCGCCAGCGTAATGATACTCTAAGGAAGGCATATCTAAAAAATCCTACAAAAGATACTAAGTTAGAACCAGTTGGATTCCTCGCTGATGGGGAAAGTATGCCATCATACTCTTGTGCTTTTGCCCAACTGCCAATTGAATGCGTAATACCGTATTCATTACCTGTAATATCGCTTAATAAAATACCCAACTTATCTCTTACATCAGGATGATGTCGCTGTAGACATAGATAGGTAAGCGGAATGTCGTCGTGGGGCTCCGATAGCCTTCCCAGACAAAGCGTGTCGTCACGGCCTTGCCTGACAGCCTGCCCTGTGACAGTTGCTGGCTGATTTTACTGATGCGTCGCCCCCGTGGATCGTAGCGATAGCAGGTCTGGCCGCCATCCTTCTCAACGGCACGGCCATGAACGTCGTATTGCCAGCGGATACCGTTCAGTTCAGTGACGCAGTTATGCATGACATGCGCGGCAGTATGACGATCCAGCGGGTTGCCTGCGCCATCCCAGCGCCACTGCTCATTACCTGGCTGTGCGCCTTACTGAGACAGCAGCCAACTGGCTTTATCGTAGTTCCATATTGTCTGGCTGAGCGGATTATCGTCGCGCTCTTAACGGATCAGGTTGTTGACGTAACCGAAATAGCTCCGAAGTAATCTAGATATTACAGAGCTATCCTCACCTTCAATACTGACCAGTGGGCAACTTGCATCAATTTTTTTCAGGTTTGAGAGAAAGGAGATCGTATGACGAGAGTCGCGGAATGCGTGTTCCGCGATAAGAGTAATGAAGATCTGTATGGTTTGTTTCATGCGATGCTGTCGGGCAATGCTGGCGAGGCGTTGTGTCCGGCATTAAATGGCAAACAGGATGAAAGCCTGCCCGTTAAGTATCCAGCGAGCACCAGCCAAAGCAACCAATGCCAGAAGCAGCCACAGGCCCGAGTGGCTACCCGTAAGAACGCTGTAACTTAATAGTAAAACGGTCGATATAAGCAACATCGCACAGACGTAAGCCAGCCCCGCCACCCGGCTGTTTGGCCTCGTGCAAGCAGGTAACTGGTCGCCAGTATCGCGCCAATAATGACGATTGAGGGAACAAAAAACTCAACGCATCTACCTGTGGACTGAGCGGAGGTTAAGTTTGCAGAATGTCAGCAAATTAAATGTAAAGGCGACCAGCAACAGCATCAGAACTATTGCAACCGGGAAGCCGTTTTGCCTGGGAAGCGCCCCGGAAGGCTGTTTAAAATAACGCTCAAGCTCTGTAGTGGAACGGGCTAGTATGGACTTATCCTGTCGTGCGATTACCTGATCTATTTCGCGACCATGTTGCAGTAATTCAGCGATATTACGCCCGACAAGCCATGATAAAAATTGCATTAAAATACCGCCAACGATTGAATGGTTCCCACAATATAGCGCCCGGTGCGCGGCACGTTACCGGGAGCAGCAATGATGCGAGTGCTAAAAAAATGACTGAAGGTGGCTACTCGATAATAAAAACCACATCACAATTTTCAAATTACCAATCTTAAATTTTTAATTTATTCCATTTGCAATAATCGCCCCATGACTTTTCATCTTTAAAGCCTGAGCGATAATTACAGGTAATCATACCTGTTCTGTTATGTGGGTCATATACTGCATCAATGTGTCCCCACGCGCCATAGACTGGAAGATTACAACCAGATTGCACTTCAAACCACTCTCTTAATTTTCGCGTAACTTTACCCTCTGGTTTATTTTGCTCTCCCATCAATAGTTTATCAGGTGCAAAGCACCAACTTACTACTGTGGCATTCACATCACCTTGACGAGATAAAAATACGATCAGGTAAATATCACCTTGCCTATTGTTTTTTGTATTAAAAACAGCCCGGTAATTTACGGTATCATCACCATTGTCAGGCCATGCCTCCCAAAATAAACCATTAATTAGAAATAGCTCTTGTTTAGCTAAAGTGGAGGAAAGAACTAATCCATTCCCAAAACTTACATTTCCATTATCTTTGTTAAAATTCATTTAGGCTCTCCATGCCAATAGCCGCACTGACGCCGCTATAGCGCCAAGCGATAACCAGGCGAAATTAATCATGCCGCTATTAACAGTTTGTTTTATTCCTAACTTGAGTGAGTATTATCACCTCATAAGCGTCTTGCCCGCTTAATTTTGCTTTGTTAAATTCTTCTTTGCTTATCTCATATTTAACATCTTTATTTGCAATCCCACCAGCGTCATAATTGATATAATATTTTCCATCTTCTTGTGTAATGAACATCCCATAGCCACTAAATATAGCTTTTCCCATCATCCTTATTTCTCCTGCAGATAAAAAAACCTTTAAAGAAGGCCAGACTCTTTTAAAAACCAACACGATAAAAAAATCAAAAAATTTTAACTCTCTAAAAAACCAATCAATTGCAATACCTTTAGGTATTCTTCATCATTAAATTCACCATGAGCTAAGTACCCACAAAAACTCCTATACAAGCTCTTAACTTCTGTATCTGTACAACTAGCATTTTTTAAAATCCCCAATGCTGATTTGTACAAATCCTGCCCTTGGTTACTTTTATTAGTTGCTGACAAAACGATCAGCTCAGTTAGGATTTTGATGGCTTCATTTAAATTCATATTAAAAACTCACTTCATCCATTCTAATTATCGTAGATTCTGCCAATTCTTTGATACTTATCAACCCTTGATAACTGCCTACATCCAAGACTTCTAATCCGCCAGTGCTTGTTTGCGGAGCAGTTGTACCCTCAGTAACCCAAGTCCATTTCTCTGGTTTAAAGTTGCAACCCTATCTATTTCGCCCCCCATTCCTTTAGTATAGCCAAACCCGTCCTTAATTCTGCCTCAGAATTATATTTCTTTCTAGTAACGTAGTTAGAATTTCTACCTAATCGGTTAGGTTTGAAATAATATTTATAAAAATTTCATCGCCATTAACTTGTCTACTAGTGATTTTGCCATCTGTGAAATTTAGTTTATGATGATTGGGTATTGTTTGACCTTTTTCTGAGGCGTACACCTACTCAACCCCCACGGTTCCACTCGGCCCAGCGCATTCGGTGCGCACTGGTAAAGGTTAATCATGCCCGCCAGCCCTAACGGGTCCTGCTGGGTAAACCGGCCGCTGTCCGGGTCATAATAACGAAACAGATTGTAGTGCAGCCCGGTTTCACGATCCAGGTACTGGCCCTGCATACGCAGATTCTGATCGTAACCTGGAACACACTGGCTAGACTCGTGCAGCAGTTTGCCCCACCTACTTGTTGAAACCTCCCCAAATTTTTTTCCTGTTCCGACGCGGTCAATAGTTATGGTGATTACTTCCGGCAATGTATAGATAACTAACGCGTGACTTTATAAAGTTCATTTCGAAACTGTTCTAATAGTTCATTTTCTTTTATTAAAGGAAGTCCGTTACTGTGCAAAATCAAGTCATTAAATGATCCCATACCACCATAAGCTGTCCTTAACTTGTAAATACCCTCATGATATTCATCATCCAATTGCCTTAGGCACTTATCGAAGTATCTAGCCCAAGGCACCTCGCCATTATCTAATAACAATATTATTATTTCTTTTATTATCCTTTTAATTTCATTTTTCATAGCAGCGGCTTTTTTCCCATCACTGTTCCAACTTCCCAAGGTTTTAATATCACTATTTGCTCTGTCCCACCGAGATAAAAGCCATTTTGATAACCTACATAAACTTTAGTGCCCGCTGGTATTTTTATTTCATAAACACTCTCAAGTACTGAAGCAGAACCATTAGGCCATTTTGGTAATACTGCTTTATCAACAGCCTTCCCAGACAAAGCGTGTCGTCACGGCCTTGCCTGACAGCCTGCCCTGTGGCAGTTGCTGGCTGGTTTTACTGATGCGTCGCCCCAGCGGATCGTAGCGGTAGCAGGTCTGGCCGCCATCCTTCTCGATGGCATGGGGCCATGAATGTCGTACTGCCAGCGGATACCGTTCAGTTCAGTGACGTGGTTATGCATGACATGCGCGGCAGTATGACGATCCATCGGGTTGCCTGCGCCATCCCAGCGCCACTGCTCATTACCTGGCTGTGCGCCTTCCAGAGACAGCAGCCAACTTGCTTTATCGTAGTTCCATAATGTCTGGCTGAGCGGATTGTCGTCACGCTCTTCACGGCTCAGGTTGTTACCGTAACCGAAATAGCTCCGGAGTAACCTAGATATTACAGAGCTATCCTCACCTTCAATACTCACCAGTGGGCAACTTGCATCAAGTTTTTTGTTTTAAAGTTTGAGAGAAAAGGGGATGGTATGACGAGAGTCGCGGAATGCGTGTTCCGCGATAAGAGTAATGAAGACCTATATGGTTTATTTCATGCGACGCTGTCGGGGCAGGTGTTGCTTAAAGCTACGCAAGCTCTAATAATCATTGCGCCACAGGAAAGTGCTGTCGAGGCAATCTCCGTTTCCACTGATTTAGTGCTTACAGCTTAAGTAAGCAACTCGCCCGTACCAGATGCTGTTGCTTGCCTGGGCGTTTTGGTCATAATAAGGTGAGTGACGATAGCACTTTGAGTATTGGGATGACGCCAACCAAGCCGAACAAGATATCGCTGCGCGCCTTCTGCATAGATGATGCAGCCCGATGAAAATCACGCTTACAATCCATTGATGCACCCAGCACTTTGAAATCAAAATCATGTGCCCCATAACGTCTTCATGGTGCAATAAATTGCCCACGCTACCGCACACTCATACTAGGTTAGCTATGGTTGTGTGCCTTCTACATCGAACACTACGGTATTTAAGATATCCCGACCGGATCATTACCCGGCCTGCATCGGGCTCGATGATAGAGTAATAAAAAAAAACCGGAAGGATCTCCGTGATCGTTTCCGACTTTTTTTATTAGCATGGCATACGCATTAAAGCCGTTTTTAGACGTTTCAGTAATAATTCGCTTTTTAGACAGTCTTTCGGACTCACATTATCAAGGACAGGAATTTTTTTATATATCCAATCAAAACTTTCCTTTGGGCCCAATAGTCCATAAATGACAACAGCAATATCTAAATGCCCTTCTAATTCCCTTGCAAGACTACGAGCCGTATCATCCAAATAACTCTCCGAATAAAAACCAGAGAAATCATCCCACTTTTCATCACCTTTATAATAATTTTCTAACGGAGGCATACCTAAAATCCTGAGAATGAAATTAAATTAGAGCCAGTTGGGTTTCGTGCTGAAGGTGCCAATATACCATCATATCCTGCCCCTTTAGCCCAACTACCAATCTGATGAGTAACATCATATGAATCACCAGTAATGTCTTTTAGTGAAACACCAAGTTGGTTTCTGACATCTGAACTGGTCAGATCTAGAACACTATTGAGCTGTACTTTCTTACTGGTTAATTCACGAGTCGATAAATCTACGCCCCATGCATTTACCTCAGCTAAAGCGGTTTTACGTGAGTTTGCTCCATACACACCACCCAATCCCTCATCTGTATATCTATGCGATGCTTTAATATTACCCGGATGTGTTGTCCATGTCGTACTCATCCTGTCAGGCTGCTCAAAGCGATAAACTGTCCGATTAACCTTCCTTCCCTTCGGTGGGTTAGAACACTTCATCAACCCCCATGGATCCAGCCAGCCCAGCGCATTCGGCGCATACTGGTAAAGGTTAATCCCGCCAGCCAGCCCTATCGGGTCCTGCTGGGTAAACCGGCCGCTGTCCGGATCATAATAACGGAATAAATTATAGTGCAGCCCGGTTTCCCGGTCCAGGTACTGGCCCTGCATACGCAGGTTCTGCTCCACCACCGGAATTCGCTGGGTAGACTCGCGCAGCAGTTTGCCCCATGGGCTGTTCACACCTTCCCAGGTTTTCTGCCCTTCAACGTCAGTCAGCAGTTCCGGCGTGCCGTTTGCCGCGCAGTGAAACCAGTAAATCTCCGGGCTTTCCACGCCATCAATACGCGCCAGCGGCTCATAGCTCTGGCTGTCGCTGTAAACGTAGGTAAGCGGAATGTCGTCGTGGATCTCCTGCAGCAGGCGGTAGCCTTCCCACACAAAGCGCGTCGTGACGGCGTTGCCAGACGGCCTGCCCTGTAACAGTTGCTGGCTGGTTTTACTGATGCGTCGCCCCAGCGGATCGTAGCGAAAATTCACCTTAGTGCGTGGCTTATTGCGGTCCCGCGGTTCGCTGATGACGTCCGTCAGACGATGCTCACCATCGTAACGGTAGCGCCAGCGGGTCTGGCCGTCATCCTTTTCGGTGGTACGTCCATGAATGTCGTACTGCCAGCGGATACCGTTCAGCTCAGTGACGCGGTTATGCATGATGTGGGAAGCAGTATGGCGATCCAGCGGGTTGCCTGCGCCATCCCAGCGCCACTGCTCATTACCTGGCTGTGCGCCTTCCTGAGACAGCAGCCGACCGGCGTTATCGTAGTTCCATAATGTCTGGCTGAACGGGTTATCGTCGCGCTCTTCACGGATCAGGTTGTTGCCGTAATCGAAGTCCCGCCGACGGGACCAGACGCGCGGCGCAGGGCGCTGCGCGTCTCCCCTGAATACGTCACGGCGGCGCAGCCTGCCCAACCGGTCATATTCACTGCGCGTGGTCAGGCCGCCCTGCGTGCGGCTGAGTTCCCGATGCAATGTGTCACGGGTAAACTCGGTGACCGGCAGGTTGTCCAGCGCGATGCTCAGTAAATGGCCGCTGCCATAGTAAAGCTGTTTCAGGTTACGGCCATCCGGCAGGGTTAAGGCCGTGCAGTTGCCCAGCGCGTCGTAATCCCAGGCCAGTGCACCCTGTTCACCCTGCTCACCTACGATGCGGCCCAGCGCATCATACGTAAACGTAATCTCCTGCTCGGCCTGCTGGCTCCACGCGGTGTCAGACAGCGGCAGATGCTGCGACACTTTACCCAGTTGACCACCACCGCTGTAGTGATAGCGCGTCTGGCCTTCCGGCGTGGTCCGCGCCAGCAGTTGCCCTGCACGGCTCCAGTGGTAACGATGGGTAATGGACTGAGGATGTCCGGCGGCAAAGGTGCGTGATACCGTGCGGCCCGCGGCGTCATAATCGTATTTCGTGGCAACGCCATCCAGCCCGACCTGGGCCAGCAACAGGGAATCGGCACCCCACTCGAACTGATACTGCTCGCCGTTCTCGTTTTGCAGCGCCGTCAACCGGCCGCGGCTGTCCCAGCTGCGCTGAACCGTCTCACCCTGGGCATTACGGTTGGCGATTAAGCGTCCGACATTATCGTAGCGGAATTCACTACGTTTACCATCGGCTGACTCATGGGCCAGTGGCAGGCCGTTGTCGCTCCAGCGCAACCGCTCTTCCCAGCCCTCTGCCCGCTCCAGCAGAACAGGACGGCCCGCTGCATCATAGTGATACCGGGTTTCTTCACCATCCGGCGCAGTCACACAGCTGAGCCAGCCAAGGGAATGATAGCGGTAGCGCGTCGTCAGTCCTGAACAGTCTGTTTCACGGATGACCTGGCCGGCATCATTGAATTCGCGACGATAGCTGTTACCCGCCGCGTCAGTTTCTTCGACAACCAGTCCAAACTCATCCCGTTTATAGAAGGTACTCTGCCCGAGCGCATCGACCACGCGCTCAAGGCCATGATGGGGATCGTAATAGTATTTCGTTGTGGCACCGTCTGCCCCTGCGACGACCGTCGGCAGAGAGCGGTGTGACAGCCATTGCACCGCCTGCACACCGCCATCCGCATCTTTCTCTTCAACGCGGTTGCCCAGATCGTCATAGGTGAAGCTCACCGCGTTGCCCAGCGGATCGATACGACGCGTCAGGAGTTCGTTTTCATCCCACTCATAGCGCCACTTCTCGCCCCGCTCATCAATAAAGCAGGTGATGAGGCCTGCGGCATTCCAGTGGTGTTCGCGCTGTTGACCGTCATAGGTAGAGACGCGCGTGATACCGGCCTCTAAGTCGTAATGCATATGGCAGCCGTCGCCGGTATTGGTGCGGTTTTCAACGACGCGCCAGTGATCCAGTTTCTGCCAGCGATATTCGCTTTCCAGCCCGCCGGGCAGTTGATGCCAGACCATTAACCCGCCATCGTTGTAACGGAAGCGACGCGAGACAACGCCTGCGGCATCGGTGACGCTGGCAAGCTGGCCCTGTTCATTGTAGGTCCAGTGGGCTAATGGCCAGTGCTGATCACCATCAAAATGGCTGGCTGATGTCGGACGCCGTGTGTGCAGCCTGTCGTCGTAATGCAGGGTGACATCAATAGCCAGCGGCGCGTCATGAATACGCACCAGGCGAGCCTGCTCATCCCAGCCCATCTCCAGCGCATTGCCGTACTCGTCGCTCAGAGAAGCCAGCCGCAGCACTTGCGGATCAGCGGCCGTACGTCTGTACAGACGCCATACCGCACCGTCGTCGTCGGCAATGGCGATATCACCCAATTCGTTGCGCCGTACCATCAGCCCTTCGCTGATGCTGTAGAGCACCTCTTTTTCACCGGGAACCGCAAAGCTCAGCTCGCGCCCGTTGTCATCAAACCAGGTCGCCTGATTGCCATCCAGGGTTAAATAGCTGTCAAACACCGTCGCCCAGCCAGAACCAAATAATCCGCTGCGCTGGGTCAGGCTGTTATAGCTACGCTGGAAACTGAGCGGGAAGCGGCCAGGCAGGGAGAAATCGCGCTCGGCATCATCATTAAGAACTTTGACGCCGGTGGAGGCATGAACCGGGAACAGCGAGGAGAAGGCGGCGTTAATCGCCATATCCGCCATCATCCCGCCCACGGCGCTCGCCAGCGCGCAGGGCATATTTTTCAGGATCTGGCTGGGGCGACCACGAATCAGGGAAAGGCCGATCATCATCACGGCCAGGCCTGGCACCTTGCCACTTTTAATCTCTCTTACAGTGACGGTTTCACCACCAATGATGACATTGGGGGAAACATCGTCACTCACCGTGGCATCACAGGTGGTTTTATCCTTTGCCCGCACCGCAGGCTGGCCATTGATAAAGACGCGTTTCGATCCCTGCGCCAGATATTGCGGTGCACTGTGCTTTTCACAGGCCACTTTGTCCTGCTCCAGCGGAGAGGTGCCAGCATCGGCGGAGGCGACCGTGGGTTGCCACATTGCACTGCCAAACTGTCCCACCGCAGAGAGCAACATCCCGCCATAGTCTGCGAAACTCTTGGGCGATTGCGGTTCCGGTGGCGGCGTATCTCCAGGCGTAAGCATCCCGGCCGCGCGTGCAGCTAAAAGACCATTAACGTGAACATTCTCAGAGCCGCTAGCGATCACACCGGCTGGAGAAGGCGGGAATATCATGTCTCCCAGCCCATCGGCCGCTTTAGTGATGTCATCCGAAATGCCCGCAGCGTTCGCTAATACACCGCCAATAATGCCGCTGAGCAGACAGCTGGAACCAATGGCTGCCACGCCGGCCGCAGCCATTCCTGCACCCAGCAATGGTGCTGCTGCTGTTGCCGCCGCACCGACCGCAGCGCCGATCACGGCGTAGGCTGCGCCTTCAGCAACAATACTGGTGATATCAGCGAAAATACTGGAGTGAATGATCTCATCGCCCACACGGGCCGCACGGTTATCCATAGCTTATGCTTTCCGTGGGTTGTTCAGACTCAGGCTTTGTTTGAAGGCACTCCAACGCTGGCCGTCTTCTTCATTGAAGGCGCGCATCGCGGAGAGGGTAAAAATCATTAAGATGTTGCTATCCGGAACCCGGGCCGCCAACTGTCGCTGCCACACGGCTTGTCCGTTACGATCGAAGGCGGTTTCAACTTCTACCGCACGCAAAGCGTTATCCGCGCCAGCCGTAACCCGAACAAATTCCGTCTGCTGAATGTGACCCATCTGGCTGCGCAACGTATCCCACTGACGTTGAAACTCTTTTTCCGCATCGCTGTCCTCAGGAATCACACCCCGGCTCACCACTAATGCCAGTCCGCTGGCGTCATCCCGCAAAATATTCATGGTGGTGTCCTGCCAGGCAGCAGGAAACAGCGCAAAAGCGCCCTCATTAAACTGATAATTCATAGGATGTCCGTTTTATTGATTGTTTGTGGCGGGTGGAACCAGGCTACGATAATCGCCATCAGCGTTATCGGCATTTGTGAGTATCTGTGTGTTATCACGAGCAACTTTGATATCAAAAAGCCGGGGAGAAATATCCGGGTCCCCGCCGCAACTGACGTCGTGGTTATCTTCACGAACCGTAATGATGTAGAACGCCTTCTCACTGGTGTCATCCAGGTCGTATCTCAGACATTGATCATCAAGCGCGGTGAGGTGATAAGTATGAATCGCATTCGTCGCTAAGGCGATAGCCTGATCAGCGCTGACTTCATGTTGCTCTGCACTCATGGTGGTATTCAACATGATGTGACTGACTTTTTGCTGGTCAATTTCGAACATCAACTGCTTCTCACCCATCTTATAGATAAGCCAGTGCTGATTATCACTGTTGTCTTCTTTTCCGGGTCCATAGGCTTTCTGAACCTGTTCCATGCTATCGCCGACGATGATATTTCGAGCCGTCGGCACGCTGGCACCGTCCAATAGGATCTCTGCCAGAATTGCATGGCTGTCGTTCCCAACCGCCGTCGCGCTGAATAACTCAAAGCCGTCATAGCTGTGTTGGTAATAGCTGTAGCGCTGCTCATTGATGACCACTTCTCCGGCCACAACTGAACTCAGGGCTTTGCCTGCGCGTATGAAGCTTTGATTGCTCCATGCGTCGCCAGGCGTGAAGGCATAGTCGTTTAGCAGGACAGAGAAATCGTTATCGCTCAGTGGAGGCACCGTCTCTGTCGACAGAGTATTTGCCAGACTTAAAACAGGCGTGAATAAAAACGCCAGTGTCAAAAACAACCTGTTTAACGTCATATATTTTCTAATGAGAGAGGATTATTCGAGCCAGATCATCGCATACAAAGACAGCAATTACTGCCGAGCTTTGTACCAGAGCATCATTGTATGTAAGCAGCAATTTTACTCTTCCGTAGTAATAATCACTCTACTCAGGCAGTCCGGATTTTTAACCGTGAATGAAAAGGTGATAACCTGCCCGTTTGTATCAGGGGATGATGTATAGCTGGTAAGCTCATTTTCAGACTGACCACGTGGGTAATCCGTTAACCGGATCGCCTGATAGTGTTTTTTGATTTCATTCAGTGTGATGCATTTACCTTGTGGCGAAAAACTAAAAAAAGGTGCCATGCCGTCAGAGGTTTTACTCAGACGTAACTCAATATCATTGATCAACAAAGTATCTTTAAGCCTGACCTGATCAGCCCGGTAAAAATTGATATATTCATTCTGATTTTGTAATGTGAACGCCAGTGGGGCATTGTGGATATTTTGTACAGACAAACTTTTTACGTTGGAACGCATTTGCGCGACAAAGCTCCATATATCATTTGCTTGCATTTTTGCTTCCACTAATCCGTTTATTAAAAAAAAACCTGCCAGTAACATTATTGCTAGTTTACTTTGCCGGGTAATTTTTATCATACCAACCTCCATAATAATCCTCGTATAACTCATTGGTCGTGGAGGTCTTTTCACCCTTTCCGAATATACGCCCGATCTTCATCCTCGCGTCACTCTCAGTGATGTCCCCTTTTTGCAGAGAGTCGAAGATACCATTGTAATCCTTTTGGTTCGCAGCGTTGCCTGCTATACCAATGTCTCCGCCCTGATGGGCAATGATTTCACGCTGTACACGAATATTATTTAGTGTGGCAGCGCCTTCATCACTGAGTGTACTGTTCAGGTAACTATTCTTAGAACTCAGATCAATATTGGGTTTATAAAGAGCATGTCCACTCTCATGTGACAGCGACTGTACGACGTTAGCGGCGTTATTCATCTGGCTTTTATCGACTGTGATGATACGGCCCTGACGATCCGCTGAAGTCCCCTTACCGGCCTCACCTTCTTTAAACACCCATCCACGCTTTTTCAGCGTGGTGATATCCTGTTTCATGGTAGGTGATTTCTCAACCAAATTGTCGACATCTTTGCCATAACCGCTAAAAGATGGAGTTTGAACGCCAGAAGGATTAGCTACATTGTTTGAAGCGTCAGCAGGTGCGCTTGCCAGCGCACCTGCCCTTTCAGGCTTTCCCGGCGTAAATTTCTCCTGAACAGCCGCGCTGATATCGCCTTTATGCCCCGCTCCTGGCGCAGAGGTTCCCGGTTGCGCCCCTTCGGTGTTCAGATTCAGTTTTCCACCCGTGGTAATATTGCCGTCCTTCTCCACGAAGAAATTGAAATCTTTGCCGATCAGATTGATAGTGCCATTGGCGTTCAGTTCGATGGCACTTTCACCCGACACAAGACGTAGCTGAGTGCCCGACGCCAGAACATACTTTTCGACTACGGCATCAACTTTACCTTTACCGGTCAGAATTTCGGTATCGCCTTTAACAGCCTGAATCTGATTGACTTCGACACGATGCAGCTCGCTTTTCGCTACATAGTGGCTCCGTTCCCCACCCACACTATGCGTTTCATCATTTTTGACATTGGTATCCATGTTCTTCTGCGCCTGGATCCACAAATGCTCCTCGCCCGCCTTATCCTCAAAGCGTAATGCGTTCGCGGTATCCGCAGTGCCGTCTTTCGAGCGACTCAGAAAGCCCATTTGCGTGGCGGCAGCGGGTAGTGCCCATGGCGGCATACTGGCTTCGTTGTAAACACGGCCAATGATCAACGGACGGTCTGGATCGCCGTTGATGAAGTCCACGACGACCTCATCGTTGACGCGCGGGATCTGCACCCCGCCGAAGCCCTGGCCCGCCCAGGCGCTTGACACCCGCACCCAGCACGAACTCGTGTCGTCCCCTTTCGCCAGACGGTCCCAGTGAAACTTCACCTTCACCCGGCCGTATTTGTCCGTCCAGATGCTCTCGCCTTTCGGTCCCACCACCTTCGCCGTCTGCGGGCCGTGCGTCTTCGGCCACGGCGTGTCCGGCTTCGCACGGTACGTCACCGCCGCCAGCAGCACCGTGAAGTCGATGTTGTGCCGCGTGGCGCCCACGTCGCCGCTGGCGTAGCTGTTCTCTTCAAAGTCGTAGTGCGCCGACGTCACCAGGTATTTGCCGTTGTCGCTGAAGTGCGGCGCGTTCAGCAGCGAAAAGCTGT
>Ga0308171_1000375_pt1 | contig 103567 bp, 84 predicted proteins | sample PhyGR1_FD_202135 | JGI IMG/M metagenome (GOLD analysis project Ga0308171, IMG submission 202135) | Phyllosphere microbial communities from UC Gill Tract Community Farm, Albany, California, United States - DLSLSG.R1 | ecosystem: Host-associated > Plants > Phyllosphere > Unclassified | place...
GGGGCAACCGTCGGGCGTTCTCACCCCCGTCGGGTAGGGTGGACGATTGGCGCAGATCTCTTGATATCGAGAGACTTTCGCCTCCTCCCACCACCGATCGCCCAGCGAAGGATTGTCCGTGGATCTCTACGAGTACCAGGCACGTGATCTGTTCGAAAAGTACGAGGTGCCGGTGCTCGCCGGCATCATCGCCGACACCCCTGAGGAGGCGAAGGCGGCCGCGGAGAAGCTCGGTGGCGTCGTCGTCGTCAAGGCTCAGGTCAAGACCGGAGGCCGCGGCAAGGCCGGCGGCGTGAAGGTCGCCAAGAACCCCGACGAGGCCTTCGAGGCGGCTCAGGCCATCCTCGGTCTCGACATCAAGGGCCACGTCGTCAAGCGCGTCATGGTCGCCGCCGGTGCCCGCATCGCCAAGGAGTTCTACTTCTCGGTGCTGCTCGACCGGTCGAACCGCTCCTACCTCTCGCTCTCGAGCGTCGAGGGCGGCATGGAGATCGAGGAGCTCGCCGTCGAGCGTCCCGACGCGCTCGCGCGCATCGAGGTCGACCCGATCGAGGGCATCACTCCGGAGAAGGCGCTCGAGATCGCTCGCGCCGCGAAGTTCGACGACGAGCTGGCCCCCAAGGTGGCCGACGTCTTCGTGAAGCTCTACAACGTCTACAAGGGCGAGGACGCCACGCTCGTCGAGGTGAACCCCCTCATCCAGAGCGAGGACGGCGACATCATCGCCCTCGACGGCAAGGTCTCGCTCGACGAGAACGCCGGCTTCCGCCACCCCGACCACGAGGCGCTGGAAGACAAGGACGCGGCCGACCCGCTCGAGGCCAAGGCCAAGCAGCACGACCTCAACTACGTCAAGCTCGACGGTCAGGTCGGCATCATCGGCAACGGCGCGGGTCTGGTCATGTCGACCCTCGACGTCGTCGCGTACGCCGGTGAGAAGCACGGTGGCGTCAAGCCCGCCAACTTCCTCGACATCGGTGGCGGCGCCTCGGCGACCGTCATGGCCGCCGGTCTCGACGTCATCCTCGGCGACGAGCAGGTCAAGAGCGTCTTCGTCAACGTCTTCGGTGGCATCACCTCGTGCGTCGCCGTGGCCGAGGGCATCGTGAAGGCCCTCGAGATCCTGGGCGACACGGCGACCAAGCCGCTCGTCGTGCGCCTCGACGGCAACCAGGTCGAAGAGGGTCGCGAGATCCTCGCCGGCGCCAACCACCCGCTCGTCACCCTCGCCGCCGGTATGGACGAGGGCGCCGACAAGGCCGCCGAACTGGCCAACGCGTAAGGGATAGGGACAGAGAGAAATGTCGATCTACCTCAACAAGGACTCCAAGGTCATCGTCCAGGGCATCACCGGCGGCGAGGGCACCAAGCACACCGCCCTCATGCTCAAGGCCGGCACCCAGGTCGTCGGCGGCGTGAACGCCCGCAAGGCCGGCACCACGGTCTCGCACAAGGACGCGTCGGGCAACGACGTCGAGCTCCCCGTCTTCGCGTCGGTCGAAGAGGCCATCCGCGAGACCGGCGCCGACGTGTCGATCGCGTTCGTGCCCCCGGCCTTCACCAAGGACGCGATGGTCGAGGCCATCGACGCCGAGATCCCCCTCCTCGTCGTGATCACCGAGGGCGTGCCCGTCGGCGACACCGCCGAGGCGTGGGCCTACGCGAAGTCGAAGGGTGAGAAGACCCGCATCATCGGCCCGAACTGCCCCGGCATCATCACGCCCGGCGAGGCGCTCGTCGGCATCACGCCCGCGAACATCACGGGCAAGGGACCCATCGGCCTCGTGTCGAAGTCGGGCACCCTGACCTACCAGATGATGTTCGAGCTGCGCGACCTCGGCTTCTCGACCGCCATCGGCATCGGCGGCGACCCGGTCATCGGCACGACGCACATCGACGCCCTCGCGGCGTTCGAGGCCGACCCCGAGACCAAGGCCATCGTCATGATCGGTGAGATCGGTGGAGACGCCGAAGAGCGCGCCGCCGCCTACATCGCCGCGAACGTCACCAAGCCCGTCGTCGGCTACGTCGCCGGCTTCACCGCCCCCGAGGGCAAGACCATGGGTCACGCCGGCGCCATCGTCTCCGGCTCGGCCGGTACCGCTCAGGCGAAGAAGGAGGCCCTCGAGGCCGCCGGCGTGAAGGTCGGCAAGACGCCGTCCGAGACCGCGTCGCTGATGCGCGAGATCATCGAAGCGCTCTGACGTTTCGCTTCTGAGGGCCCGGATGCCAATGGCATCCGGGCCCTTTCTCCTTCCCGGGGCTGCGGGTCCGAATCGGCACGGGCGGGGACCTGCTGTCACTCGCGCGCGGGGTCGCACGATCGGTTCGAGGTCGCGGGGTGAGGCGCGGGGGTGAGGCGCGGGGGCGCGGGTATCGCGCGAGATCACACGATCGGGTCGAGACCACACGCTGTTGAGCGGCCGGAGCGTGGGCTCTCGAGCGGATCGTGTGACCTCGGTGCTGCCCGGCGGCGCGGCCGCGGGAGCAACGGGAAGGGCCCGGATGCCGTGGCATCCGGGCCCCGTCACGCACCGGCTCAGCCGAGCAGCGCCTCCACCGGGCCGCGGGCGAAGAAGACGACGAAGCCCGCGGCGACGATCCACAGGAGCGGGCTCACCCGGCGGGCGCGGCCGGACAGGGCCTGGATCAGCACCCAGCTGACGAAGCCCGCGCCGATGCCGTTGGCGATCGAGTAGGTCAGGGGCATCACGGTCACCGTGAGGAAGACCGGGATGAGCACCGACAGGTCGCTGAGGTCGACGTGGCGGATCTGGCCCATCATCAGCGCGCCGACGATCACCAGCGCGGCGGCGGCGATCTCGGTGGGGACGATGCTCGTCAGCGGAGTGAAGAACATCGCCAGCAGGAACAGGCCGCCGGTCACGACGTTCGCGAGACCCGTGCGGGCGCCCTCGCCGATGCCGGAGCCCGACTCGATGAACACGGTGTTCGACGACGACGAGGTCGCTCCACCCGCCACGGCGCCGATGCCCTCGATCACCAGGGCGGAGCGCAGGCGCGGGAACGTGCCGTCGGGGGCGGCGAGGCCCGCCTCGCGGGACAGGCCGGTCATCGTGCCCATCGCGTCGAAGAAGTTCGTGAACACGAGCGTGAAGACGAGCATGAGGGCGGCCAGCACGCCGATCCGGCCGAACGAGCCGACGAGGTCGACCTGTCCGACGAGCGACAGGTCGGGGACGCTCACCCACTGCGCGGGCAGCTTCGGCACGCTGAGGCCCCAGCCGCCGGCGTTGTCGTCGGCCTTGGCGCCCAGGCCCGCAACCGCCTCGACGATCACGGCGATGACGGTGCCCGAGAGCAGACCGATCAGCAGCGCGGCCTTGACCTTGCGGACGAGCAGCACGGCGGTGATGACGAGGGTGAGGACGAACAGGGCCGTCGGGATCGTGGCGATCGACCCGCCCACGCCGAGGCCGACCGGGGGAGAGTTCAGGCCGGTCGAGGTGACGAGGCCGCTGTCGACGAAGCCGATGAACGCGATGAAGAGACCGATGCCGACCGTGATCGCGGTCTTCAGCGCCAGCGGCACGGCCTCGAAGATCATGCGCCGGAGGCCGGTGACGGCGAGCAGCACGATGATGAGGCCGTTGATGACGACCAGACCCATGGCCTCGGGCCACGTCACCTCTCCGACGATTCCGACCGCGAGGAACGAGTTGATGCCGAGGCCCGCGGCGAAGGCGAAGGGCAGGCGCGTGACGAGGCCGAACAGCATCGTCATGACGCCGGCCGTCAGCGCGGTGACGGCGGCGACCTGCGGGAAGCCGAGGGCGTTTCCTGCGACGTCGGGGGTTCCGGACAGGATGATCGGGTTCAGGATGACGATGTACGCCATCGTCACGAACGTGACCACGCCGCCGCGGACCTCGGCACCGACGGTCGAGCCGCGGGCGGTGATCTCGAAGAAGCGGTCGAGGCCGTTCTTCGGTGCGGGGGCGGCCGTGGTCTCGGGAGCAGAAGCGCTCATGAAGGCTCCAAGAAACAGGGGAGGGGGAGGACCGGAGGGGAAGACGCCGACGTATCGTGGTGACATGTCGCTCTCAGGAGAGTATCTGCCCAGCACCAGCGAATGGGCCCGCCAGCAGGCCGAGACGTTCGAGGCCTCGGGAGGCCAGGAATCCGCCGAACTGCGGGGCGTACCCATCATCGTCCTCACCACCGTCGGCGCCAAAACCGGCGGGCTTCGCAAGACCGCGCTCATGCGCGTCGAACACGACGGGAAATACGCGGTCGTGGCATCCAAGGGGGGCGCTCCCGAGCACCCCGCGTGGTTCTACAACCTCGTGAAGAACCCTCGTGTCGCCCTGCAGGACGGCGACGTGAAGAAGGAGTACGACGCCCACCAGGCCGAGGGCGCCGAGCGCGACGAGTGGTGGGCGCGCGCCGCCGCCGTGTGGCCCGACTATGACGAGTACCAGAAGAAGACCGAGCGCCGCATCGAGGTCTTCGTGCTGGAGCCGGTCGACTGACGGGGTCCGGTGGCTTCGACGGGCTCAGCCACCTGGGGTCGGGCTCAGCCACCTCGGTGGAGGTCCCTGAGGTTGTCGAAGGGACCGGATGCCGCTGGCAAAACCTCACACGACGCTCACCGCCGCGTGAGAGAAACGTTCGCCCGGGGTAACGCCGGGGCGACGGCGGGGGAAACCTCGGCTGCCTAGCGTCGGGGCATGGCCCGATCGAATCCCGCAACCGGAACGAAACACGGCGCTGACGCGTCGGCAAAGTCCGCCGCGTACCGTGACGGCATGCTCCACCCCGCTCCATCCGGCAACGTCGTCGTCGTCGGCGCGGGCATGGTGGCGCACCGCTTCGTCGAGAGCCTCACCAGCCGCGACACCGACGGCCGCTGGTCGATCACGGTTCTCGGCGACGAGGCCCGTGGCCCCTACGACCGGGTCGGCCTCACCGGCATCTTCAGCGGGAAGACGCCCGACGACCTGACCCTCGACCCCGCCGTGCTCGACCACGAGCGGGTGCGCGTCGAGACCGACGCCCGCGTCACCAAGATCGACCGGGAGAAGCGCACCGTCACCACCGCGGGCGGCTCCACCCACGCGTACGACCGCCTCGTGCTCGCGACGGGCTCATACGCCGCGCGCCTCGCGCTCGACGGATTCGACCACCGCGGCTGCTTCGTCTATCGCACGCTCGATGACGTCGCCGGCATGCGCGCCTGGGTCGCGAAGCGCTCGGCGCAGCTCGGCCGGCCCCTCCGCGGTGCCGTCGTCGGAGGCGGTCTGCTCGGCCTCGAGGCCGCGGGAGCGCTGCAGGCCGAGGGCGTCTCGCCCTTCGTGCTGCAGTCGAACGAGCGGCTCATGTCGGCGCAGCTCGACCTCGGCGGCGCGAAGGCGTTGCAGCGGCTCATCGAGGCGCGCGGCATCGAGGTGCGCACGCAGTCGGTGACGACCCGGGTGGATGCCGACCGCTCCGGCGCCGTATGCGGACTCGAGCTGCGCGACGGCACGTGGGAGGCCGTCGACATCGTCGTCTTCACGGTCGGCGTCCGTCCCCGCGACGAGCTCGCCCGTGCGGCGGACCTCGCGGTCGATGCCCGCGGCGGCGTCGTGATCGACGCGGGCTGCGACACGTCCGACCCCTCGATCCTCGCGATCGGCGAGGTCGCGAGCTTCGACGGGCAGTGCATCGGTCTCGTCGCCCCGGGCTACGCCATGGCCGAGGTCGCCGCGACCCGCCTGCTCGGAGGGGAGGCCGCGTTCGACGGGTTCGACACCTCGGCCAAGCTCAAGCTCTCGGGCGTCGAGGTCGCGAGCTTCGGCGACGCGTTCGCCGAGACGCCCAACGCGCTCGACGTCACCTACGCCGACCCGGTGTCGGGCGTCTACAAGAAGCTCGTGCTGAGCGACGACGCGCGGACGCTGCTCGGCGGCATCCTGGTCGGCGATGCCTCGGCGTACACCTCGCTCCGCCCGCTCGTCGGCCGTGCGCTGGGCGGCGACCCGGCCGCCTACCTCATGCCCTCTGACCTCGCCCCCGCCCCGCAGGGCGACCTGCCGGCGGATGCCATCGTCTGTTCGTGCAACGGCGTCACCGCCGGCACGGTTCGGGATGCCGTGACCGAGCACAACTGCGCCGATGCCGCCGAGGTCAAGGCGTGCACGAAGGCGGGAGCGGCGTGCGGTTCGTGCTTCACGCTCGTGAAGAAGCTCGTCGCGACGGAGCTGGCGGCATCCGGAAAAGAAGTCTCGAACGGGCTGTGCGAGCACTTCTCGTTCACGCGCGCGCAGCTTTTCGACGCCGTGCGCGTGTCGGGGCTGAAGACCTTCACCGCCATCGTCGAGCGCTTCGGCGCCGGCCGCGGCTGCGACATCTGCAAGCCGGCGCTCGCGAGCATCCTCGCCAGCCTCTACTCGGAGCACGTGCTCGCGGGCGAGCTCGCGACGATGCAGGACACCAACGACCACGTCATGGCGAACATCCAGCGCGACGGCAGCTACAGCGTCGTGCCGCGCATCCCGGGCGGCGAGATCACGCCCGAGGGACTCGTCGTGATCGGCGAGGTCGCGCGCGACTTCGGCCTCTACACGAAGATCACCGGCGGGCAGAGGATCGACCTGTTCGGCGCCCGCCTCGACCAGCTGCCCGACATCTGGAAGCGCCTCGTCGACGCCGGCTTCGAGTCGGGGCACGCGTACGGCAAGTCGCTGCGCACGGTGAAGTCGTGCGTCGGCTCCACCTGGTGCCGCTACGGCGTGCAGGACTCGGTGGGCATGGCCGTGCAGCTCGAGCTGCGCTACCGGGGCCTGCGCTCGCCGCACAAGCTCAAGTTCGGCGTCTCGGGCTGTGCGCGCGAGTGCGCCGAGGCCCGCGGCAAGGACATCGGGGTCATCGCCACCGAGGCCGGCTGGAACCTCTACGTCGGCGGCAACGGCGGCTTCACCCCGCGGCACGCGGAGCTGTTCGCCGAGGGCCTCGACGACGAAGGGCTGCTGCGGGCGATCGACCGCTTCCTGATGTTCTACATCCGCACCGCCGACCGGCTGCAGCGCACGGCGCCCTGGGCCGCGGAGTACGAGGGCGGTCTCGACGCTCTCAAGGCCGTCGTGTTCGACGACTCGCTCGGCATCGCCGAGGACCTCGACCGGGCGATGGCATCCCACATCGACGCCTACGAGGACGAGTGGGCGGCGACCCTCGCCGACCCCGAGAAGCTCAAGCGCTTCCAGAGCTTCGTCAACGCCCCCGAGGTCGCCGACCCCTCTCTCGCCTACGTCGCCGAGCGCGGCCAGGCCCGACCCGCCACCGACGAGGAGCGCACCTCGGGCGCGGTCTTCATCGGCGGCACGACGCTGGCGGTGCGCTCATGACGATTCTGGAGACGACGATGGATGCCGAGACCCCGGCCGCGACGCCTGGTTGCGTGCCCGCGTCACGCGAGGTCGGGGACCCCGTCCCGGAGGGCTGGACGCGCATCTGCCGCGTCGACGACCTCCTCGTCGAGCGCGGGGCGGCCGCCCTCATCGACGGGCGCCAGATCGCGCTGTTCCGCACGTACGACGGTCGCCTCTACGCCACCGATCAGATCGACCCGTTCAGCGGGGCGGCGGTCATGTCGCGCGGCATCGTCGGCGATCGTGCGGGCGTGCCCACCGTGGCATCCCCGATGTACAAGCAGGTCTTCGACCTGCGCACCGGCGCCTGCCTCGACACGCAGGGAAAAGACCCGCAGTCGCTCCGCGTGTATCCGGTCGCCGTGGACGGCGACGTCGTGCTCGTCAAGCTCTCAGGAGGCCCCCGATGATCGCTCTCGCAGGACTCGACCTCACCGACCGGCTCGTCGTGTGCGTGGGCGGCGGCTCCGTCGCCGAGCGGCGGATCGCCCGGCTCCGCGCGGCCGGTGCCCGCGTTCGTCTGGTCGCGCCGGTCGCGACCGGCACCCTGGCGGCGCTCGCTGCGGCGGGGGACATCGAGTGGCACCAACGCCCCTTCGAACCCTGCGACCTCGACGACGCCTGGTTCTGCCACACGGCCACGGGCTCGGCATCCATCGACGCCGCCGTCGTCGCCGCGGCCGACGCGCGCCGCGTGTGGTGCGTCAACGCCGGGCACGGGGGCAAGGGCACCGCGCGGCTCGCCGCCGAGACCACGAGCGGTGACGTCATGGTGGGCGTCGTCTCGACCGCCGGTGCCGACCCCCGCCGCACCGTCGCCGTGCGCGACGCCATCGCCCAGCGCCTCGCCGAAGGCGCCCTTCCGCTCCGCCGCCGACGTCGCCCGCTCGTGGGGAGCGTGGCGCTCGTCGGCGGCGGCCCTGGTCCGATCGACCTGATGACCGTGCGCGCTCGCGCGCTGCTCGCCGAGGCCGATGTCGTCGTGCACGACCGCCTCGGTCCCACCGGCGTGCTCGCCGAGCTCGGCGACGACGTCGAACTCGTCGACGTGGGCAAGCGCCCGCAACACCACCCCGTGCCGCAGGACGAGATCAACGCGATCATCGTCGACCGGGCGGCGAAGGGCCTGCGCGTCGTGCGGCTGAAGGGCGGCGACCCCTTCGTCTACGGGCGCGGCGGCGAAGAGGTCATCGCGTGCCGGGCCGCCGGCATCCCGGTCGAGGTCGTCCCGGGCATCTCGAGCGCGATCGCCGTGCCGTCGGCCGCGGGTATCCCCGTGACCCATCGCGGCGTGGCCGGTACCCTGCACGTTGTGAACGGTCAGGAGTCCCCGAGCGAGGCCACCCTCGCGGCCCTCTGCGACGACACCGCCACCGTCGTCGCGCTGATGGGCGTCAGCGCCCTGCCGCGTTTCGTCGCCGCCGCTCGCGCGGCCGGTGCTCCCGACACGCGCCCGGTCGCGTTCGTCGAGAACGGGCACACGCCCGCGCAGCGCACGATCCGCACGACGCTCGGAACGGCGATCCAGGATGCCGAGACCCACCGCCTCGCCAACCCCGCGGTCCTGGTGTTCGGTGAGGTCGCACGGCCCGACCTGCTGCTCCCGGTGGGGGTTGCGCAGAGCGAGGGGATCGGGTGACGACACCCGCGCGGACGATCAGCACGGTGCTCCAGGGGTGCACCGTGCTGCTTCCCGTCGACCGCCGGTCGGGGGAGCTGTCCGCCGCGCTCGAACGCCACGGCGCGCGGGTGCGCGTCGCACCCGCGCTCACGATCGTCCCGCACGTCGATGACGAGGAGCTCATCGCGCAGACCCGGGCGCTCGTCGACGACCCTCCCGACGTCGTCGTCGCCACCACGGGTGTCGGATTCCGCGCCTGGATGGAGACGGCCGACGAGGCGGGACTCCATGACGCTCTCGCCCCCGTGCTCGACGCCGCGCGCATCGTCGCGCGCGGGCCCAAAGCCCGGGGTGCGATCCAGCAGGCGGGATTCGAAGCCGACTGGGTCGCCGAGAGCGAGACCGCGGCCGAGTTGCGCGACTTCCTCGTCGCCGAGGGGATCGATGGGCTGCACGTGGCGGTCCAGCATCACGGCTCGGGTGCCGACGGCCTCGACGAAGCGTTCGAAGCCGCCGGGGCGCGCGTGACGAGCCTCACGATCTACCGCTGGGGTCCGCCGCCCGATCCCGAGGTCGTCGCGGCGTCGACGCAGCAGGTCGCGCGCGGAGAGATCGACGCCGTCCTGTTCACCTCGGCGCCGGCGGCCCGCGAGTGGATCCTCGCCGCCGAGCGGGCCGACGCGCTCGACGGGGTGGCATCCCGCGCCGCGCGGGGACACGTGCTGGTCGCCGCCGTCGGCCCCATCACCGCCGGCCCGCTGATCGAGGCGGGGATCTCCCCGCTCATCCCCGACCGGGGTCGGCTCGGGGCTCTCGTCCGTGCTGTCGTGACGTACTACGGCGGGGCGGACGCCCCGCTCATCGCCACAACGGCGGGGCGTCTCGGCATCCGGTCATCCGGGATCGTGCTCGACGGCGTCTTCACGCCCCTGCCGCGCACCGGCGTCGAGATCCTGCGCGCGCTCGGTCGCCAGCCGGGGGCGGTGGTCTCGCGCGCCGACCTCATCGCCGCGCTGTCGAGTTCGGAGTCGAGCGGGCACGCCGTCGAGGTCGCCGTCGCCCGCACGCGCGAGGCGCTGGGCGGGCTCGACCTCATCCGCACCGTGTACAAGCGCGGCTACCGGCTCGACGTGATCGACGAGGAGGACGCATGACCGCGGTACTCATCGCCTGCGCCCACGGCACGCGGTTCGAGGAGGGGCGCGTCGTCGTTCGCGAGCTGCTCGAGGTGCTGCGGGCGACCGCACCCGCGGGCGTCGAGGTGCACGAGGCCTATGTCGACGTGCACGGGCCGTATGTCACCGACGTCGTCGCGGCCGCGCGCGAGCGCACGGACGACATCGTGATCGTGCCGCTGCTGCTCTCGACGGGGTACCACACCGAGGTCGACCTCGTGGAGGCGGCCGGGGGGCTTCCCGTGGCTCCCGCCCTCGGGCCCCACCCTGTCCTGGCCGAGATCCTCGCGGACCGCGTGCGCGCGACCGGGGCGGACGCCGACGACACCGTGGTGCTCGCCGCGGCGGGTTCCACGCGCCCGGGCGCGGTCGTCGACGTCGAGCGTATGGCGGAGCTCATGACGGAGGCCGGGATCGCCGGTCCCATCGTGACGGCGTACGCTGCGGCATCCGAACCGCGGATCCCGGATGCCGTGCACACGGCGCGCGAAGCCGGCCACCGGACCGTCGCGGCGAGCTACGTCCTCGCGCCCGGCCACTTCTCCCGCGTGATCGAAAAAGCGGATGCCGATCTGACCACCGCCCCGATCGGCGCGGACCCGCGGCTCGCGACGGTGGTGTGGGAGCGGTGGGCGCAGGCTCGGAAAGTCGCTCCGGCGGAGGGGGCTGAGCTTGTCGAAGCCTCCGGCGCCGTGATGGGCCCGGGCCCTTCGACGGGCTCAGGGTCCTCTCGGCGGGGGCTTCTCGAAACCTTGCGCGCCCTCTTCTCCCGCGCTCGCCGCCGCGCCTGAGGAGAGCGCTGGGGGAGCGCGGGTAGGGTTCCTCACGCCCATGCATCGCCTTCTCGTCGCCCTCCTGGCCGCCCTCGACGCCCTCCTGGCCGCCGCGGGCGGGATCGCCGTCGTGCTCGCCCCGCTCGCCCTGCTCTGGGTGGCGGGTCTCGGCGGCAACCCCGACTGGACCGCGCTCTGGCCCACGACAGCCGCCATCTGGCACCTCGGACACCTCGTGCCGCTCACGGTGACCCTGCCCGACACCTACCTCGCCGCCACCGGCATCGATCCCTCGCTCGCGAGCTTCACCCTGTCGCTCGCGCCGCTGGCGTTCGCCGCGTTCACCGCGCTCTTCGCCGCGCGCTCGGGCGTGCGCGCCGCGGAAGCCGGGGCGGGGATCACGGGATGGCTGTCGGGCTCGCTCGTCTTCGCCGCGATCGCGAGCGTCGTCGCGCTGACCGGCAACGCCGCGCTCGTGGCATCCGAGACCTGGCTGGCGATCCTGCTGCCCTCGTTGCTGTTCTTCGTCCCGTCCCTGCTCGGCGCGATCGTCGGCGCGTGGCGCGTCGGCGACGACGGGCCGGTCGACGCCCTGCGCGCTCAGCTCTCGCGCCTGCCCGGGACGTGGGCGAGCGTGCCGACCCTCGCGTTCCGCGGCCTCGCGCTGACGACCCTCGGTCTCGTCGGTATCGGCGGGGTCGTCGTGGTGGCGGGGCTCATCGCGCGCTCGACCCAGGTCATCGGGATCTTCCAGGCGAGCAACGCGGATGCCATCGGTGCGACCGTGATCGCCCTGTGCCAGCTCATGTACCTCCCGACGCTCGTACTGTGGGGCGTGGCCTTCATCGCCGGTCCGGGATTCGCCGTCGGCACCGACACCGCGGTCACCCCGGCGGCGACGCAGGTCGGTGCGCTCCCCGGCATCCCGGTGCTCGGTGCGATCCCCGACACGAGCTCGCCGTGGCTGCTCCTGCTGGTCCTCCTCCCCGTCGGCATCGGCGCCCTCGCGGGATGGATCCTCCGATCCCGGATGCCGCGGACCACCGGTCCCGAGCCGGTCGGCCCGCGTCTGGTCCTGGCGATCGCCGTCGCCGCGCTCACCGGCGGGGTGGGCGCGCTCCTGGCCGTCGCCTCCACCGGGGCGATCGGCCCCGGTCGCCTGGCGGAGACCGGCCCGCAGCCGGGGCCTCTCGCCCTCGCGATCGGGCTCGAGGTGCTGGTGGGGCTGGCGATCCTCCTGCTGAGCCCGCGCTTCGGCGCCGACGGCTTCGACGATGTCGACCCGTACCCCCGCGAGGAGACGCGCGATGAGACGCCCGCCTTCTCGTTCAGCCCGCGCGCCCAGGTGCCGTTCGATCGCGACGAGCACGCGACCGGGCCCGCGCCGACGGTCTCGGCGCCCGGAACCGGGATCGCCCACGACGTGTGGCCGAGCGCGTACCGCGGGCCCGACGACTCGAATCCGGGCGAAGAGCTCAGCGACGACGAGGTGCGCGCGCGTATCCGCGCGGCGTGGGCGAAGCCGGACGACGGCGGTTCGGCGGGGCGGGGCTGATCTCGTCGCGAGTCGCGGGCCGGGCGGAGGGCTCCGCGCCCCGCGCGTCGAGGCTGAGCGTCACGCGCTCGGCGGCCTCGGGCGCACCTGCGTAGACTGACCTCCGTGCTCACGGTCGCCGTTCTCATCTCCGGCACCGGCTCCAACCTCCGCGCCCTGCTCGAGGCGGCTGCCGCCCCCGACTTCCCCGCGCGCGTGGTCGCGGTCGGTGCGGATCGCGAGGCCGACGGCTTCGCGCACGCCGAGCACTTCGGCATCCCGACCTTCCTCGTCCCGTTCAGCGCTTTCGCGACCCGCGAGGAGTGGGGCGCCGAGCTCGGAGCGCAGCTGGCGGTCTGGAACCCCGACCTCGTCGTGCTGAGCGGGATGATGCGCCTGCTGCCCGCCGACCTCGTCGCCGCGTGGGAGCCGCGCATCATCAACACCCACCCGGCGTACCTGCCCGAGTTCCCGGGGGCGCACGGCGTGCGCGACGCTCTCGCCGCGGGTGTCGAGCAGACCGGCGCGAGCGTCATCGTCGTCGACTCGGGCGTCGATACCGGTCCGATCCTCGCCCAGGAGCGCATCCCCGTCCTGCCGGGCGATGACGAGCACGCCCTGCACGAGCGCATCAAGCCCGTCGAACGACGTCTCCTGATCGACGTCGTGCGGCGCATCGCCGAGGGTGAGCTGGACCTCGCCGCCACGGCATCCCGAACCGCCTGACCCGCTCGACGGGCGCCCGGCCCGTCGTGCATCCGAACCCGTCTCGAGACACAGGAGCCGAAAGCCATGGCCGGACCCCGCCACGACCCCGCCGACTACCGTCCCCGCGACGTCGTCCCGATCCGCCGCGCCCTGGTGTCGGTCAGCGACAAGACAGGCCTTCTCGAGCTCGGGGCCGCTCTCGCGGCGGCCGGTGTCGAGATCGTGTCGACCGGTGGCTCGGCGACGCTGCTGCGTGACGCCGGGTACGAGGTCACCGACGTGTCGGCCATCACCGGCTTCCCGGAGTCGCTCGACGGGCGCGTGAAGACCCTGCACCCGAACGTGCACGCGGGCCTCCTCGCCGACCTGCGGCTCGCGTCGCACGAGGCGCAACTGGAGGAGCTGGACATCCGGCCCTTCGAACTCGTCGTCGTGAACCTCTACCCGTTCGTCGAGACCGTGGCATCCGGGGCCGAGGGCGACGACGTCGTGGAGCAGATCGACATCGGCGGCCCCGCCATGGTGCGCGCGTCGGCGAAGAACCACGCCAACGTCGCGATCGTCGTCTCGCCCGAGTCGTACCCGGCGATCGTCTCGGCCCTGCAGAGCGATGGCGGCACCTCGCTCGTGCAGCGCCGCGAACTCGCCGCCCGCGCCTTCTCGCACACCGCCGCGTACGACACCGCGGTGTCGACGTGGTTCGCCGAGGGCACGCTCGGCGACGACATCGACCTGCCCGCGCACCTGACGATCCAGGCCGAGCGCCTGTCGACGCTGCGCTACGGCGAGAACTCGCACCAGCGCGCGGCAATCTACTCGCGCGTCGGCGGGCACGGCATCGCCCAGGCGGAGCAGCTCCAGGGCAAGGAGATGTCGTACAACAACTACGTCGACGCCGACGCGGCCCTTCGTGCGGCCTTCGACATGGTCAAGCCCGCGGTCGCGATCATCAAGCACGCGAACCCCTGCGGCATCGCGGTGGCCGCCCCGAACGCGCTCGACCCGATCGCCTCGGCGCACCTGCGCGCGCACGAGTGCGACCCCGTCTCGGCGTTCGGTGGCGTGATCGCCGCGAACCGCACCGTCACGCTGAAGATGGCCGAAAACCTCCGCGACATCTTCACCGAGGTCATCATCGCGCCCGACTTCGAGCCCGAAGCGCTCGAGGTGTTCAAGCTGAAGAAGAACCTGCGCGTGCTGCGCCTGCCCGCCGACTGGACGCAGGAGCCGATGGACGTGCGCCTCGTCTCGGGCGGTCTGCTGCTGCAGGACGCCGACCGCTTCCCCGACGACATCGAGTCGGTCGCGAAGAACTGGGAGCTCGTCTCGGGCGAGCGCCCCGCCGACGCCGACATGGAGAGCCTCATCTTTGCGTGGAAGTCGTGCCGCGCCGTGAAGTCGAACGCGATCGTCCTCGCGCAGGGGTCGGCCACCGTGGGCATCGGCATGGGGCAGGTCAACCGCGTCGACTCGTGCCGCCTCGCCGTCGAGCGTGCGGGCGACCGCGCACACGGCTCGATCGCGGCATCCGATGCCTTCTTCCCCTTCGCCGACGGCCCGCAGGTGCTGATCGACGCGGGGATCTCGGCGATCATCCAGCCCGGCGGATCGGTGCGGGATGCCGAGGTCATCGACGCCGCGCGGGCGGCCGGTGTGACCATGTTCTTCACGGGGGAGCGTCACTTCTTCCACTGACCCGGGTGATGTTCGGCGCCGTCCTGACCTCGGTCGGGGCGGCGCCGCTGCTGTTGCGGCTCGCTGGCCCTCAGCGATAAACGCCGATCCTGCCGAGACACACGGCGTCGCAGCGTGTCTCGGCAGGATGAGCGTTTATCGCGCCGCCGCCGGATTGGGCATGAGCGTGGTGCCTCGTCACAGCGCGCCGCGGATCCGGTGTCGGCGGCGGCGGCGGGTCAGGCGCTCAGCGCGAGGAGCTTCGCGATCGTGTTCGCGTTGCGGGCGGTGCCGATGACGCCGAGGCGTTTCTCGAACCAGCCGGCCTGCAGCTTCGACCCGCCGATGCCCTCGGGGTACCGGACGAACACTTCGCGACCGTCGAGCACGGCCTCCTCCGGGATGCCGTCCGGCAGCGTCAGGGTCGGCTCAGCAGGCAGAGCGTCGAGGAACACCGTCTGCACCCACCGCCCCTCGGCCACGTCGGCGAAGGGGTTCCGCGCGACGGCGTCGACGAGCTCGGCGTGCGAGCGCACGAGGACGGGGAGGTCGAAACCGAAACCTTCCCGGATGGCCTCGCGCGTCGTGGCGGCGATGTCGTCGGGGGAGCGGCCGGCGGCATCCAGGACCACATTCCCCGCGACCTGCAGCGTCTCGACCTCGCCGAGACCCGCGGATGCCAACACCTCGCGCAGCGCGGCCATCTTGAGCGCCGTGGGCCCGCCGACCCCGCGGATGAGGGCGACGGTGCGGGGCATGCTGCGACCCTACCGTGGGGGAAGGATTCCCTCCCGATCCCTGCGGGGTGTACCCCGGGCGGCGTCTCGGGTCAGGCGGAGTCCCGGCCCAGCGTTTCGAGGAGGCGTAGCCCGGACGGCCTCTTGGGTCAGGCGGAGTCGCGCCCCAACGTCTCGAGGAGGCGCAGCCAGACCTCGCTCACCGTCGGGTAGGACGGCACCGCGTGCCAGAGACGCTTCACCGGCACCTCGCCGACGATGGCGACGGTCGCCGAGTGCAGAAGCTCGGCGATGTCGGGGCCGACGAAGGTCGCGCCGACGAGCACCCCGCGGTCGAGGTCGACGATCGCGCGCGCGTGGCCGACGTACGCGTCGGACTGCTCGCTCGACCCGGCCACGTGGGCGAGATCGTAATCGAGCACCTTCACGTTCAGGCCCCGCTTCTCGGCCGCGGCGGCGGTGAGCCCGACCGACGCCACCTCGGGGTCGGTGAAGGTCACCTGCGGCACGGCGTCGTGATCGGCGGTCGCGACGTGCGCGCCCCACGGGGCGTCGTCGACCTCGCCGCCCTGGGCGCGGGCCGCGATCACGTCGCCCGCGGCACGCGCCTGGTACTTGCCCTGGTGCGTGAGGAGGGCGCGGTGATTCACATCACCGACCGCGTAGAGCCAGTCCGACCCCGGCACGCGAAGCGTGTCGTCGACCGTGATCCACTCTCCGGCCGTGAGGCCGACGGTCTCCAGCCCCAGGTCGGTCGTGCGGGGGACCCGACCGGTCGCCACCAGCACCTCGTCGGCCGTGACCGTGGTGCCGTCGGACAGCGCGAGCACCGCGCGCCCGTCGTCGTCGCGGTGCGCGGCCGTGGCATCCGTCCCGGTTCTCACCGTGACCCCGCGCTCACGCAGGGATGCGGCGACGAGCTCGCCGGCGAACGGCTCGGTGCCGCCGAGCAGGCCGGAGCGGGCGATGAGCGTGACCTCGGCACCGAGGCTCGCGAACGCCGTCGCCATCTCGGCGCCGACGACGCCGCCGCCGAGGATCGCGAGGGAGGTGGGGATGCTCTGCACGGCCGTGGCCTCGCGGCTCGTCCACGGCGCGATGTCGGCGAGTCCGGGGATGTCGGGGAGCAACGCCGCGGAACCCGTGCACACGGCGACGGCGTGCCGTGCGACGAGGTCGGTAGTGGTGCCGTCGTCGGTCGTGACCTGCACGGTCTTCTCGCCGGTGAGGCGCCCGTGCCCGCGCACGAGGTCGATGCCCGCGCCCTGCAGCCACTCGACCTGGCCGGAGTCGTTCCAGTCGCTCGTCATCGTGTCGCGCCGGCGGAGGACCGCCGCGACGTCGAGGTCACCGGTGACGGCCTGCTTCGCGCCGTCGACGTCGCGAGCGGCGCGCAACGCGGCACCGCTGCGCAGCAGTGCCTTGGATGGCATGCACGCCCAGTACGAGCACTCGCCCCCGACGAGCTCGGATTCGACGATGACCGCGCTCAGCCCGGCCTGGACGGCTCGATCGGCGACGTTCTCGCCCACGGGGCCGGCTCCGATGACGATGAGGTCGTACTCGCGTTCGCTCATGGTGGTCACGTTACCGAGGACCTACGACATCGCACGGGGGTTGCATTGCGCTCTCGCGGTGGCGGGTGCCGCGCCTTGCTGAGGGTGAGAGGAAGCCGTTCAGGAGGTCGACGACCCCGAGATCTCCCGCTCCAGGGCCAGCTCCATGCTTCGCGCGCGGGCCGGTGAGAAGTCCCAGGGCACGTTCCGGATGATTCGCGCGGCGCGAGACGTATCGGCCCCGGTGCGGCCGGGCGCTGCGTCGGCACCACGGCCCGGATGCGACGCTTCCCAGTCTCGGACCATCGCGTCGTCCGCTTCATCCTGTCCGGACTCCTCGATGACGCGCATCAGCTCCCTCTCGAAGGCGTGGCGCTCGGCGGCCACCTGCGCGACGCGCGGATCGTCGACGGCGACCGTGTCGTCGAGAGCTTCTTCGGCGGCGGAGATCCGGTCGGATTGCGCGCGCAACTCGGGATGGCGTGCGAGTGCGACGAATCGGCCCGCCTGGACCGCGGCGCCGAGCGGGCCGAAGATCCGCTCCGTGACGAGCAGCGTGTCGAGATCGTCCTGACGGAGCGCATCGTCGGGTGCGCTCTCCAGACGGTCGGAGACGAGATCATCGAGCAGCCCTCGCCGACTGCCGCGTGCCCGCATGCGGCGCACGGACGCTCGCTTGCGGCGCACCTCGGCCTCCTGCGCGGCGAGTTCGTCGTCCAATCGAGCCAGGACGGCGTCCACTTCGTCTTCGTCGACGGACTCGCCCGGCGTCGCGCTCGAGAAAGCATCCCGGATGTCGTCGAGTGCGATTCCGGCCTCGGTCATGCGCCGGATCCAGAGCAGCCGGATGATCTCGGCGTAGCCGTACCTGCGGCGGCCGTCACTGCCCCGCTCGCCGTCGGGGAGCAGGCCGACCTGGTGGTAGTGGCGGATCGCGCGCGCGGTGATGCCGACGAATGCCGCGGCGTCGCCGATGAGGACGTGACGCGGTGGGATGGGGAAGGTGTGCATGGGGGGCCTCTCGAACGGACTGGGTGGCACGTGCAGCGAGCGGATCACATGACGCTACGGCAGGAGCAACCTTGACTCGCTTCCTGAACCGGTTTAGAGTTCAATTGCTGAACCGGTTTAGACCGGCTGACCACGACGGAGTGACGGATGCCGAACGACACGCGACCCACGATCGCCGATGTCGCGCGCCGCGCGGGCGTGAGCAAAGGCCTCGTCTCGTTCGCCCTCAACGGGCGCGCCGGTGTCTCGCCCGACACCCGCGAGCGCATCCTCGCCATCGCGGCCGACATGGGGTGGAGTCCGAGCCTCCGCGCCCGTTCGCTCAGCGTCGGTCGCGCGTTCGCGTGCGGTCTCGTCATCGGGCGCAGCCCCGATGTGATCGCCGCCGACCCGTTCTTCCCGTCCTTCATCGCCGGTGTCGAAGACGAGTTCTCCGTGTCGGGACAGGTGCTCGTGCTCGCCGCGGCCACCCCCGGCCGACACGAAGCCGAGACCTACCGCGGCCTCGCCGCCGACCGCCGCGTCGACGGCGTCATCCTCTCCGACCTCCGCGCCGACGACCCGCGCATCGAGCTGGTCGCCGACCTCGGCATCGCCGCGGTGACGTTGGGCGTGCCCGACGTCACCAGCCCCTTCACCTCGGTGTCGGTGGACGACGGGGCGGGTATCCGTCTCGCGGTCGATCACCTGGCCGATCTGGGTCACATCGACATCGCCCACGTCGCCGGCCCGTCCGCCATGCTCCACGGCCGGCATCGCACCGCCGCGTTCGAGCGGGCGGCCGAGGCCCGTGGCATCCGGGCCCGTGTCGTCGAGACCGACTTCAGCGCGGCCGACGGCGCGCGCGCGACCGACGAGCTCCTGGATGCCGCCACCCCGCCGACCGCGATCGTCTACTCCAACGACAACATGGCGATCGCGGGGCTCGGGCGCGCCCAGCAGCGCGGTCTCCGCGTTCCCGACGACCTGTCGATCACCGGCTTCGACGACGTCGAGATCGGCCGGCACGTCCACCCCGCGCTCACGAGCGTCGCCACGGACGCGCGGGGATGGGGAGCCGCCGCCGCGCGCGCGCTGCTCGCGGCCATCGGAGGTGCCGCCCCCGAGGCCCTGACGCTCCCCGATCCCCGGCTCATCGTGCGCGCCTCGACGAGCCGTCCCCGCGGGGCCGCGCCCGACACCGGCGCACCCCCCACCCCCTGACGCACCCGCGGGCCCCCGCCCGCACTCACAAGGAGGAAGACATGCGACGACGCATTCTCGCCACAGCAGTAGCAGCCACCGGCATCCTGGCCCTCTCCGCCTGCAGCGGAGGCGGGGGCGGAGCCTCGGGTATGGATGCCAAGGGCCCGATCACCATCTGGTACTCCAACAACGACGCCGAGATCGCGTGGGGCAAGCAGATGGTCGAGGCCTGGAACGCCGCGAACCCCGACCAGCAGGTCACGGCGCAGGAGATCCCCGCCGGTTCCTCGAGCGAAGAGGTCATCGGTGCCGCGATCACCGCGGGCAACGCCCCCTGTCTGATCTTCAACACCTCGCCGGCGGCGGTACCGGGCTTCCAGAAGCAGGGCGGGCTCGTGAACCTCTCGGACTTCCCTGATGGCGAGCAGTACATCACCGACCGCAGCGGCGACCTCGCCGATCAGTACCGCTCCGACGACGGTGGCTTCTACCAGCTGCCGTGGAAGAGCAACCCGGTCATGATCTTCTACAACAAGGACCTCTTCGCCAAGGCCGGCCTTGACCCTGAGAACCCCCAGCTGTCCACCTACGACGAGTTCCTCGCCGCGGCGCAGAAGCTCAAGGCGGCGGGCGTCTCGGACTACGCCATCAACCCGGCGCCCACGAGCGAGTTCTTCCAGTCCTGGTTCGATTTCTACCCGCTCTACGCCGCCCAGACCGGCGGGAAGCAGCTCGTCGAAGACGGCACGGCGACCTTCGACGACGCCGACGGCGAGGCCGTCGCCGACTTCTGGCGCACGATCTACGCCGACCAGCTCGCCGGCAACGAGCAGTACCAGGGCGACGCGTTCGCCGACGGGAAGGCCGCGATGGCGATCGTCGGCCCCTGGGCCGTCTCGGTCTACAAGGACAAGGTGAACTGGGGTGCCGTCCCGGTGCCGACCGAGAAGGGCGTCGCCGCCGACCAGACCTGGACCTTCAGCGACGCCAAGAACGTCGGGCTCTTCACCGCCTGCCAGAACAAGGCGACCGCGTGGGACGTGCTGAAGTTCGCCACGAGCGAGGAGCAGGACGGCGCCTGGGTGAACGAGACGGGCCAGATGCCGCTGCGCAAGGACCTGACGACCACGTACGCCGACTACTTCCAGGCGAACCCCGCGTATCAGCAGTTCGGCGATCAGGCCGCGCGCACCGTCGAGGTGCCCAACGTGCAGAACTCGGTCGAGATCTGGCAGGCGTTCCGCGACGGGTACTCGAAGGCGGTCATCTTCGGCGAGGGCGACGTGAAGAGCTTCCTCTCGGATGCCAAGACCCAGATCGACCAGCTCGCGGCGGGGAAGTGACATGACCGTCGATCTCGCCGGCACGACCGGACGCACCGGGGGAGACCCCGGACGGTCCGGTCGTGCCGGGGGAGAGGCGGATGCCGGGAAGAAGCGTCGCCGGCCGTTCGGGGCGCAGCCGCTCGGCATCCTGTTCTCCGCCCCGTATCTGATCTTCGTCGGGGTCGTGTTCGCCTACCCCGTGATCTTCGCGGTGTGGATGTCGTTCCACGACTACTTCTTCACCGCCCCGGGCGCGCAGGTCGACCGGCCGTTCGTCGGGCTCGACAACTACGTCACCGCCCTGACGGACCCCGACGTCTGGCGCGCGTTCGGCAACGTCGGGATCTTCCTGATCATCAACGTGCCGCTGACGGTCGTGCTGTCGATCGTCCTGGCCACGGCGCTGGACCGTGTGGTGCGCGCGCGGACGTTCTTCCGCGTCGCCTTCTACGTGCCGTACGTCACGGCATCCGTCGCCGTCGTCGCGGTGTGGCTGTTCCTGTTCTCGAACACGGGGCTCATCAACAACGTCCTGGGGCCCCTCGCCCCGAATCCGTCGTGGTTGGTCAACTCGGCCCTCGCGATGCCCACGATCGCGCTCTTCGTGACGTGGAAGGGGCTGGGGTTCTACATCCTGCTCTACCTCGCCGCGCTGCAGAACGTGCAGAAGGAGCTTTACGAGTCGGTGGCGGTCGACGGGGGAGGGCGTCTCCGCCAGTTCTTCTCGGTGACCGTGCCGGGCGTGCGGCCCGCGACGTTCCTCGTCGTGCTGCTCTCGACGATCACGGGCGCGAACCTCTTCACCGAGCCCTACCTGCTCACGAGCGGCGGCGGACCCAATGGCGCGTCCACGTCGCCCGTGCTCCTCATCTACCAGAAGGGCATCGAACAGCAGAACCCCGATGTGGCCGCGGCCATCGGCGTGGTGCTGATCATCTTCGTGCTCGTCATCGCGCTGCTGCAGCGCCGGTTCGTCGGAAGGGAGGAATCGTGAAAAGCAAGATCGTCACGTACGGCGTGCTCACCGTGGGGGCGCTCGCGTTCCTCTTCCCCTTCTATTACATGGTCGTCGGCTCGCTGCAGACGAACCCCGACACCTCGATCGCGGGGGCCTTCCCGCACCCCTCGAACCTGACGACCGAGAACTACACCGCGATCGACGGCCGGATCAACCTGCTGCAGGGGCTGGCCAACTCGGGGATCTTCACCGGCGGCGTGATCCTCGGGACCCTCGTCTTCGGGGTGCTCGCCGGGTACGCGCTGGCGGTGCTGAAATGGCGCGGCCGGTCCGCGACATTCGCACTCGTGCTCCTCGTACAGGTCGTGCCGTTCCAGCTGCTGATGATCCCCCTGTACGTGATGATCGCGCGCGACTACGGGCTCAGCGACAGCTACCTCGGGATGATCCTGCCGTTCTTCATCAACTCCACCGCGGTCGTGATCTTCCGGCAGTACTTCCTGCAGCTGCCGAAGGAGCTCTTCGACGCCGCGCGCATCGACGGCGCGGGGGAGTTCCGTCTGCTGTGGAGCGTCGCGCTGCCGCTCGTGCGCCCCGCGCTCCTCACCGCGGTGCTGCTGACCTTCATCGGTCCGTGGAACGAGTTCCTCTGGCCGTTCCTCATCACCAAAGACGCGACGATGCAGCCCCTGGCCGTCTCGCTCGCGAACTTCATCTCGAACATCGCGGCCTCCACCACCAATCCCTTCGGCGCGATGATGGCCGGCGCCGTCGTGCTGGCCGCCCCCGCGGTGGCGCTGTTCCTCATCTTCCAGCGCTACTTCACCTCGAACGACCTCGGATCCGGAGTGAAAGGATGACAATGACCCCCGAATCCCCCGTCCCCTACCGCCTCACGCGCCTCGGGGTGGTGATGACCCCCGAGCCCGGCAACGCCGACGAGGCCGAGGGCGTGCTCAACCCGGCATCCGGTCGCGGACCCGACGGCGAGCTGTACCTGCTTCCCCGCCTCGTGGCCGAGGGCAACGTCTCGCGCGTGGGCCTCGCCCGCGTCGTCGTCGAGGACGGCGTGCCCGTCTCGGTCGAACGCGAGGGCGTCGTGCTCCAGCCCGATCGCGGCTGGGAGCGCGGCGCCGACAACGCCGGCACCGAGGACCCGCGCACGACGTGGATCGACGCCCTTGGCCTGCACGTCATGACCTACGTCGCCTACGGCCCGCTCGGCCCCCGCACGGCTGTTGCCGTATCGGACGACCTGCGCGACTGGAGACGGCTCGGACCGGTGCTCTTCCGCTACCAGGACGACCTCGACATGGACCTCAACCTCTTCCACAACAAGGACACGGTGTTCTTCCCCGAGCCCGTCACGGCGCCCGACGGCACCGAGGCCCTCGCGGTGCTGCACCGTCCGATGTGGGACCTGGGCGAGACCAAGCCCGGCCAGGGCGTGCGGGTGCCGGCGGGCGTCGAGGACGAGCGGCAGTCGATCTGGATCAGCTACGTGCCGGTGGCATCCGTCCGCGAGGATCTGTCGAACCTCGCGCTCTGGGAGCAGCACCACTTCGTCGCGGGGCCGCAGTTCCCGTTCGAAGAGGTCAAGATCGGCGGCGGCCCGCCGCCCTTGCGCATCCCCGAGGGGTGGCTCGTGCTGCACCACGGGGTGACCGGCGTGATCGACAGCGCCTTCTCGCAGCAGCAGAAGGTGAACTACGCGGCCGGGGCGCTGATCCTGGATGCCGAGGACCCCCGCCGCGTGATCGCGCGCACGCCCGAGCCGCTCCTGGCACCCGAGACCGACGACGAGCGCAGCGGCATCGTGCCCAACGTCGTGTTCCCGACCGCGATCGAGGAGATCGACGGCCGCCACTTCGTGTTCTACGGCATGGCCGACTCCAAGATCGGTGTCGCCCTGCTCGAGCGCACAGACTGAACCCCCGCGCCGCGCTCGACGCCGTGACGGCTCGGGCGCGGCGCGGATTCCCCGGGACGCGTGCCCCGTCCCCCGCCCCGCCCCGACCTCGGCGGCAGCGGGCCGGGGCCGCGACCTCGACTCATCGAAAGGATCCCCCTCCTCATGAACGCACGATGGAGTGCGCGCATCGCCGCGGCCCTCGGCGCCGTCGCCCTGGCCGTGCCGTTGACCGCGGTGCCGGCGTCGGCCGTAGGCTCCGCCGTCCCTGCTCCGGCCGCGGTCCCCGCGTCCGTGCCGCTGACGAACCTCGACCACCTCGATTTCCTGCTCGGCGAGGCGACCCCGCCCGCCGATGTCACCGGCCACACGACCTACCGTCTCGACGAGGAGCCGACCCTCCTCGCGCCGTGGACCTACGCCGACGCCCGCGACGGCGGCGCGTTCGAGCGCGTCGGCGGGGGCCCACTCGACCCCGCGACCGGCGACTGGAGTCAGGGTGCCTACAACGCCGACGACAACACCCGTGCCGCGATCGTCTACCTCCGGCACTGGAAGCAGACCGGCGACGCCGACAGTCGGCACAAGGCCTACGAGCTCCTGCGGACCGTCGCCTACCACCAGACGACCGACGGTCCCTCGGCCGGCAACGTCGTGCTCTGGATGCAGCCGGACGGCGACCTCAACCCCTCCGCCGAGCCGGTCGAACTGCCCGACCCCTCGGACTCCGGCCCGAGCTCCTGGACGGCGCGCACGGTCTGGGCGCTCGGCGAGGGCTACGCCGCCTTCGTCGACGACGACCCCGCCTTCGCCGCCTTCCTCAAGGACCGTCTCGCTCTCTCGCGTGGCGCGATCGAACGCGATGTCCTGTCGAAGTACGGGCAGTGGCGCGAGGCCGACGGCAAGCGTGTCCCCGCCTGGCTGATCGTCGACGGGGCGGATGCCTCGGCCGAGGCCGTCCTCGGACTGACCGCCGCCGTGCGCGCCGGCGACGAATCCTCGGCGACCGCGGCGCGACAGCTGGCCGAGGGCGTCGCCGCGATGGCATCCGGGAACACCCGGGAGTGGCCGTACGGCGCGATCCTCCCGTGGGCGCAGTCGCCCGCGATGTGGCACGCCTGGGGTTCGCAGATGCCCGCGGCGCTCGCCGAGGCGGGGGACCTGTTCGGCGATGACGCGCTCGTCGCCCCCGCCATCACGGATGCCACGAGCTTCACCACCACCCTGATGACCGCCGGGGGACCCGACAACGGCTGGTTCCCGAGCCCCACCGACCGCGTGCAGATCGCGTACGGTGCGGACTCGCGCGTGCAGTCCCTGTTCGCCCTGGTCGACACGACCGGGTCGTCGGCGTTCGCCGAGCTCGCGGGGATGCAGGCCGCGTGGTTCTTCGGTGCGAACCACGCCGGCGCGCGGATGTACGAACCCACGACCGGCGTCACCTTCGACGGCCTGCAGCCGGACGGGACCGTGAACCGCAACAGCGGCGCGGAGTCGACGATCCACGGCCTGCTGACCGCGCTCGCCCTCGACGCGCACCCCGAGGTGGCCGCGCGCGCGACGGCGCTGACCTCGGTCGAGAGTCGGGTCGGACTGTCGTTCATCGAGGCGGAGGATGCCACGCGGACCGACGGGACGATCTCGACACCGACCTCGTGGACCGGGGAATCGAGCTGGTCGGGCGACGCGCTGACCCTCTCGGCGAAGCAGAGCGCGACCTGGGATCTCGGCCCGTCGGACACCCGTCGCTGGATCGAGCCGGTCGTCTTCTCCGACCCCGGCGCGACGTCGCAGTCCACGTGGCGCGGTGCGGGAGTGTTGAAGGTCGAGGGCCCCGCGCAGGGCATTTCGCCCACTCCGGGCGCTCTGCTCCCGCACGGGCTGAAGGCGGCGGTGAACGGCTCCGACGTCCGCGTGACGGTGCAGCGCGGGGAGCTGATGCTCGACGGGCTTCTCGTGCGCCCCTGGATCTCGCGGCTGGTGCTGGGCGGCGAGGCCCGCAGCGAACTCGTGCACTCGAGCGCGATCGCCCCGCAGCGCACGACGATCGGGGCCGACGGCGTCTCCACGAACGTGAAGGTGTACGACGCGTCGGGCTCACTCGTACGCACGACCTCCGCGACCGGAGTGGTCACGGTCGTCGTCCCCGCGGGCGGGATGGCGATCGCGGAGGGCTGAGGCGCGCGGTGCGGTCGGTCCCGTCGCCGCACGGCCGTGTCCGATTTCCGCCAGCCGATGTCGGAGGTCGGTGGCAGGGTGGATGCCATGACCCTCCGCCCCCTCGACGCCCCGGCCCCGACCGCTCCGGGTTTCCCCGAGCGCTATCGCGTGATCCAGTCGCGCGACCGGCGCTTCGACGGGCAGTTCGTCACGGCCGTGCGGTCGACGGGCATCTACTGCCGGCCGAGTTGCCCCGCGCGCACGCCGAAAGAGGCGAACGTGACGTTCTACGCCACCTCTGCCGCGGCGCACGAGGCGGGCTACCGCGCCTGCAAGCGGTGTCTCCCCGAGGCCGCGCCGGGCTCCCCGCTCTGGGACGTGCGCGGCGACGTCGCCGCGCGCGCGATGCGGCTCATCGCCGACGGGGTGGTCGATCGCGAGGGCGTGCCGGGCCTCGCGCGGCGTCTCGGGTATTCGCCGCGCCATCTCACCCGCGTCCTCACCACCGAGCTCGGCGCAGGCCCGCTCGCCCTCGCTCGCGCCCACCGGGCGCACACCGCCCGAACGCTGCTGGTCGGCACCGACCTCTCGTCGGCCGACGTCGCCTTCTCCGCCGGGTTCTCCAGCATCCGTCAGTTCACCGAGACGATCGGAGAAGTGTTCGGGATGCCGCCGCGCGAGCTGCGCGCGCGCCGGTCGCGCGCGTCGGGGATCGAGGCATCCGCGGGCGAGATCGATCTCGCGCTGCCCGTCCGCGGCCCGATCGACACCACGGGCCTTTTCGGCTGGATGCGCGCGCACGCGATCCCCGGCGTCGAGGTCGGCGACGCTCGGTCGTTCGCCCGGGTCGTACGCCTGCCCGGCGGGCCGGCCTGGTTCGAGGTGCGCCTCGCCGACGACGGCCGGCTGCGTCTCCGCGCGCGGCTCACCGCCCTCGCCGACCTGGGCACGCTCATCGCGCGGGTGCGGCGCCTCTTCGACCTCGACGCCGATCCGCTGGCCGTCGACACCGAACTGTCCCGGCATCCCGAGCTCGCCGCCGCCGTGGCGGCGATCCCCGGTGTCCGCGTGCCCGGCGCGATCGACGCGGGCGAGATGCTCCTGCGAGCGATGATCGGCCAGCAGATCAGCGTGGCCTCCGCCCGCACGATGCAGGGCCGGTTGACCGCCGAACTCGGCGAGCCGGTCACGATCGGCCCTGCGCCCCTGACCCTGTTTCCGGATGCCGCGGCGATCGCCGCTCGAGGGCTCGAGGTGCTCCGCGGTCCCGGTGCCCGCATGCGGGCCATCGTGGGCGTAGCCGAAGCGCTCGCCGATGGGTCCCTCGCGCTGGGGCCGGGGGACGACGGCGTCGAGCAGCGCCAGAGGCTCCTCGCGCTCCGCGGGGTCGGGCCGTGGACCGCCGACTACGTGCGCATGAGGGTGCTCGGCGATCCCGACGTCCTTCTGCCGGGAGACGTCGCGGCGCGGGCGGGCGCGGCGGCACTCGGCCTCCCGTCCGACCCTGCGGCGTTCACGGAGTGGTCCGCGCGCCTGGCTCCGTGGCGCAGCTACGCCATGGCCCACTACTGGTACGCCGCCCCCGTGACCCAGGCGTGGCGCCTGTCCGGCGCCGAGACCGCCGCGGCGGCCGCGGTGCGGCGACCGGAGAAGGTCGCCGGTCGCCGTCGCTCCTCCGCTCCCACAGACGCTCCGCCGTCCCTCCCCACCGCACCCGAAAGCGAGTCCCAGCGATGAGCACCTCCACCCTGCAGTTCCTCGAGACCCCCGACGGCCCTTTCGCGATCCTCGCTGACGCCGACGACAGGGTTCTCGTCTCGGGCTGGACGTCCGACCCCGCGGCGGTGCTCGCCCGACTCCGCCCCGAGAGGCGTCCCGACGAGGTCGTCGACGGAGAGACCCGCGCGGCGGATGCCGTGCGCGCGTACTACGACGGTGACCTCGCCGCGATCGATGCGGTCGAGGTCCGGCAGTTCGGCACGCCCCTGCAGCGCGCGGGCTGGGAGGCTCTGCGCCGCATCGCTCCCGGGGCGCCGCTGACGTACACGGGCTTCGCCGCTGCGCTGGGCTCTCCCGCGGCCGTCCGGGCGGCGGCATCCATCTGCGCCCGCAATGCCCCAGCCCTGTTCGTGCCTTGCCACCGTGTCCTGCGCGGCGACGGCACGATGGGGGGATTCGCCTGGGGGACCGAGGTCAAAAGGAGCCTGCTGGAGCGAGAGGCGGCGTGAGGGGCGACCGTCGGCCGGAGGCTCCGCGAGAACCGGCTCTTGCCCTCGGTCTTCTCTCAGAGATATCCTGAAGGGCTGTCACACCCCCGGGCAGCTTCCGCTCACCTCAAGGAGGATGCCATGGACCACATCGACGCCCCCGTCGCCCGTGTCGCTGCGCCCTCCGTGTTTTCCGCGCGTCCTCACGGGCGCCACTAGGGCCTCCGCCGGCGCTCCAGCGCCGCACCCGCGCCCCTCCGGCTGATCGCCGGTGCCCTTCGGCATCCCTTCCCGCGCCCGATCCCGGCGCTCGCTTCGACCTCTTGAGGATCATGACTTCCGCTTCGCCCCGTCCGCACCTGTCCACTCCGCGCGCGCTCGCTCGGCTCCTGCCGATCGCACGCCCCGTCATCCCGCGCCTTCTCGCGGGAGCGGTGACCGCGCTCATCGCGAGCCTCCTCGCGCTGGCGATCCCTCTCGTGCTCGAGCAGATCGTCGCCGGCCCCATCGCCTCGCTCGACCCGGGCGCCCTCGTCTGGGGCTCGATCGCGGTGCTCGCGCTCGGGCTCGCCGAGGCCGCGATGGTGTGGCTGCGGCGTTGGTTCGTCCTCGCTCCGGCGACCAAGGTCGAGTACGACCTGCGCCAGTCGTTCTACTCGCGCCTGCAGCGTCTGCCGGTCGCGTTCCACGACCGTTGGCAGTCGGGTCAGCTCCTCTCGCGCATGATGCAGGACATCAGCATGCTTCGCCGGTGGCTCGCGTTCGGCGTCATCCTCCTCGTCGTCAACCTGCTCACGATCGCCATCGGCGCCGTGCTGCTCTTCCGCTGGCACTGGTTGCTCGGCGCGCTGTTCCTCGTCACTTCGGCCCCGGTCATCTACGTCGGCTTCCGCTTCGAGAAGCGCTACGGCGCGTTGACCCGCCAGAGTCAGGATCAGGCGGGTGACCTCGCCACCGCCGTGGAGGAGAGCGTCCACGGCATCCGTGTCCTGAAGGCCTTCGGCCGGGGCCGGCACGCCCTGCAGAAGTTCACCCGTCAGGCCGAGTCACTGCGCGAAACCGAGATCGACAAGGCGCGCGCCGTCGGCTGGATCTGGTTCTTCCTGGTGCTGCTGCCCGACATAGCCTTCGCGGTGTGCCTCGGCGCCGGCATCGTGCTGACCCAGCTCGGGCAGTTGCAGGTCGCCGAGCTCGTGGCCTTCTTCGCCATGGCGACGGTGCTGCGCTGGCCCATGGAGTCGATCGGCTTCCTCTTCTCGTTCCTCCTCGACGCCCGGACCGCGACCGACCGCATCTTCGAGGTGTTCGACGAGCAGAACACCATCGTCGACCCCGAGAACCCGCGCACCATCGCGGAACCCCGCGGAGAGCTCACCTTCGAGGGCGCGCATTTCCGGTACCAGGATGCCGCCGCCTCCGAGCCCGATCTCATCGACGGCGTCGATCTCGTGCTGCGACCCGGCGAGACGATGGCGCTCGTCGGCCTCACAGGGTCGGGCAAGACGACGCTCACGACCCTGCCCGGACGCCTGTACGACGTCACGGGGGGTCGCGTGCTGCTCGACGGGGTCGACGTGCGCGACCTGTCGCTGGCGGAGCTGCGCCGACACGTCGGCATGGCGTTCGAGGACGCGACGCTCTTCTCGCAGACCGTCCGCGACAACGTGCTCCTCGGTCGCGAAGACCTCGAGCCGGGGTCAGCCGAGGCGGAGCGTGTGTTGAAGGAAGCGCTCGAGGTCGCCCAGGCGCACTTCGTGCTCGACCTTCCCGCGGGCCTCGACACCGTCATCGGCGAAGAAGGGCTCAGCCTGTCCGGGGGTCAGCGGCAACGTCTGGCGCTCGCCCGCGCCGTGGCTGCGCGGCCGGCGGTCCTGGTCCTCGACGACCCGCTGTCGGCGCTCGACGTCGACACCGAAGCGCTCGTCGAAGACGCTCTGCGCGAGGTGCTCAGCGAGACGACCGCGCTGGTCGTCGCGCACCGCCCCTCGACGGTGACGCTCGCCGACCGCGTGGCCCTGCTCGAGAACGGACGGATCACCGCCGTCGGGGCGCACTCCGACCTGCTGCGCGAGAGCGAGCACTACCGCTACGTCATCTCGAGCCTCGAGGAGGCCGAGCGCGAAGCGCGCACCGGCGCGATCGATGTGATCCGCGCCCATGACGACGACACGCTGACCGAGAAGGAGGCGACCCGATGACCACCGCGACCGTCTCCGGAACCACCGGCGAAGACCGCTCCGACTACACGCGCGACGAGAGTCGGGCGATCCGTCAGCGATCGCTGCGCCTGCTCGGCTCCCTCGTCTCGCCGCTGCGCTGGCAGCTCGTCCTTGCAGCGGCGGTCCTCGTGGTGTCCACCGCGCTCCGCGTCGCCGGCCCGGCATTGATCGCCTACGGCATCGACAACGCCCTGCCCGCGGTCATCGATCAGGCCGATTGGATGCCGACCATCGGGGTCGTCGCCATCTACCTCACGGCGGGCATCGGCGGGGCTGTGCTCATCGGCTGGTACGTCGTGGTCGCCGCCCGCCTGACCCAGGCGGTGATGCTGGACCTGCGCAAGCGCATCTTCCTGCACACGCAGAAGCTGAGCCTGGAGTTCCACGAGTCCTACACGTCGGGCCGCATCATCTCGCGCCAGACGAGCGACCTCGACACGATCCGCGAGCTGCTCGACGGTGGACTCAACGAGCTCGTGTCGGGGGTGCTGTACGGCCTGTTCACGCTGATCGCCCTGTTCCTCATCGACTGGCAGTCCGGGCTGATCCTATTGGTCATGGGTATCCCGATGTACCTGCTGATGCGCTGGTTCTACCGCCGGTCGCAGGCCATCTACCGCGAGTCGCGGGTGATCAGCGCGCAGGTCATCGTCAAGTTCGTTGAGACGATGACGGGTATCCGCGCCGTGAAGGCATTCCGCAAGGAGCCGCGCAACGACGAGGAGTTCGGCAAGCTCGCCGGCGACTACCGCGACATCAACATGCGCTCGATCCGCCTCTTCGGCACGTTCGAGCCCGGCATCATGGCGGTCGCCGCCGTGTCGGTCGCGCTCGTGCTCCTGTGGGGCGGTGGACGGGTGATCGCCGGCCCGCTCGAGATCGGCGTGCTGACCGCGGCGGTGCTCTACGTCCGCAACTTCTTCTCCCCGCTGCAGGAGGTCGCGTTCTTCCTGAACTCGTACCAGTCGGCCACGGCGGCACTCGAGAAAGTGTCGGGCGTGCTCGAGGAGGAGCCCACGGTCCCCGACCCGACCGACCCGGTCGACCTGTGGGAAGCGCAGGGGAACGTCCGCTTCGACGAGGTCACCTTCGGCTACAGCGACGATCGCGTCATCCTGCCGAACTTCTCGCTCGACATCCCGGCGGGGCAGACGATCGCCCTCGTGGGCACGACCGGCGCGGGCAAGTCGACGCTGGCCAAGCTCGTGTCGCGCTTCTACGACCCCACGAAGGGGGCGGTGACGCTCGACGGCGTCGATCTGCGTCGCCTGCACCCGAAGGACCTGCGTCGCGCGATCGTCATGGTCACGCAGGAGGCCTACCTGTTCAGCGGGACCGTCGCCGACAACATCGCCCTCGGCAAGCCCGACGCGACGATGGACGAGATCCGCGCCGCCGCCCGCGCGGTCGGTGCCGACGGCTTCATCGAGAAGCTCCCCGACGGATACGACACCGACGTGAACAAGCGCGGCGGGCGCGTCTCGGCCGGCCAGCGCCAGCTGATCTCGTTCGCGCGGGCCTTCCTCGCGAACCCCGCCGTACTGATCCTCGACGAGGCGACGGCCTCGCTCGACATCCCCAGCGAGCGCCAGATCCAGGATGCCCTGCAGACCCTGCTCGCCGACCGCACCGCGATCATCATCGCCCACCGCCTCTCGACGGTGGCGATCGCCGACCGCGTGCTGGTGATGGAGCACGGCCGCATCATCGAGGACGACACCCCCGCCGCCCTCATCGCCGGCACCGGCAAGTTCGCGCAGCTCCACGCCGCCTGGCAGGACTCGCTCGTCTGACGGTCGTCAGCCCCTTGGATGCCACGCCTCCCGCTCGCGCGGGGGCGTGGCATCCGCTGTCCGGCGTGGCATCCATCGATCGGCGGGGGCTTCGGGCTCGGCGTGGCATCCGGGCTCGGGGCGGCGGCAGCTCCCGCGGCGCTGCCGAAACTCGCACAATGGAGCGAAGCTCGGCGAATTCGGCTCGGATGCTGCGAGAAACGCTGGATCCTGCGAGCTCCGGTCACAGGTGTAGCCCGGCCGCGACGGCCCGCCGGATGACCGTCTCGACCGACGGCCAGTCGTACACGATCTGCGCGTACGAGAAACGCAGGACCGTGTAGCCGCGCAAGCGCAGCTCCGCGTCGTGCGCGATGTCGGCGCTGCGTTGACTCGAGGAGGAGTGGAACTCCCATCCGTCGGCTTGCACGACCAGACGCCGACCGATGAGACCGTCCACCGGCCGTCCCGCGATCACCACCTGCTGTCGCACGGGCAGCCCGATGGCTCGCAACCCCGTCGTGATGAGGGTCTCAAGCCCGGAGTCGGAGAGCCCGCCCACGGCCTCGGCGCACGTTCGCGCGGCGGGGGACCCCCAGCGCACGAGGCGAAGCGAGGAGGCATCGAGCCGTTCGACCCGGACGGCGGACTCCCACACGACGAGAGCCTCCTCGGGGGTGAGGCATCGCGCGATGTGAGCGAGCGTGTCCTCCACCGACTCGAGAAGCGAGTGCCGGGATGCTGGGGCGATGGCCTTCGTCCAGTGCACGCGGCCGTCGAAGGGACGAGGGATACCGTCGGACGCCGAACCGGGTGCGAGTCGAAGGTGTAGCCGCCCGTCGGCGGTGGGTGGCATCCACCATCCTCGGCTTCGTGCGGCGCTCACGCACGCCACCAGGCCTCCTGCCCGCGCGGCGGTCAACTCGTCGGACGGTACGTCGCCCGCTGTCAGCCACCGCCTGCGAACCACGCGAACGATTCCGGCCTGAGCCGCTCGCGACACTGTCCGGGCGGTGAATCCTGCCTCGGCGGCAGCCGCCCGCGACACGATGCCACCCCGTTCGACCACCCAGCGATCAAGCTCCACGCCCCGAGTGTGGGGGAGGGATGGACCCTTCCCCCGCTGCCAGGGCACCGCGGGTGGACGAGCAGCCTCATTCGTGTGGTGTGGAGGAAGAGCGCGACGCGGAGCGAAACTCGGAGAATGAGCGCAAACTCGCAGAATTTCAGCGAAATTCTGCGAGAAACGCGCGAACCTGCGAGATCCCCGCGCCCGCGACGCGCGCCCGCGCCCGCGCAGCGCGCGCTATAGACCGACGCGTCCGCGTCCGCGCCCGCCCAGCGCGCGCTACAGACCGACGCGCGCGATGACCTCGCCGTACTCGGTCTCGCCGACGGGCTGGAAGCCCACGCGCTGGAAGAACGCCTCGGGGCCGCCGACGCCGGGCTCGTAGATGACGTCGACGTGGTCCATGCCGCGCTCGCGCGCCTCGGCGAGCACCGCGGCGATCGCGTAGCTGCCGACGCCCCGGCCCTGCTCGTCGGCGTCGACGTTGATGCGCCACAGGACCGAGCGGAAGTGCTCCTCGTGCGCCTCGGGGTCGAAGTTGGCGCTGACGAAGCCCACGACCTCGTCGCCGTCGAGCACGACGCGCTGCCACGACGTCGACGGATTCATGACGGTGGACGCGATGCCGTAGCTCACCGGTGCCAGGAACTGCTCCTGTCCGGGCTTCAACGACAGCGTGTTGACCGCCACGATCGTGGCGGCGGACAGTTCGACGAGACGCAGGTCGGCCATGCGCCCAGGGTATCGGGCCTCCGCGGGTGTGCAAGCTTCGGGATGCCGCAGAGTCCGGGACGAAACACGCATGAGGCGGGGTGTCGGAGCGCCGAACTATCTTGACATCAAGAGACTTTGCCGAGGTGCGATAGGCTGAAACGCAACCCTGGCCGCCTCTACGGAGAGATCTGACGTGCCCGATTCCACCATCATTTACACGTACACCGACGAGGCGCCGGCTCTCGCCACCGCGTCGTTCCTGCCCATCGTGCAGGCCGTCACCAAGCAGGCGGGTGTCGACGTCGAGACCCGCGACATCTCGCTCGCCGGCCGCATCCTCGCGGCCTTCCCGCAGCGGCTCACGCCCGAGCAGCAGGTGGGCGACGCGCTCGCCGAGCTCGGCGGCCTCGCGACCCTTCCCGAGGCGAACATCATCAAGCTGCCGAACATCTCGGCATCCATTCCTCAGCTGAAGGCCGCGATCGCCGAGCTGCAGGCGCAGGGATACGACATCCCCGACTACCCGGACGAGGCGTCGAGCGTCGAAGACAAGGACGTGCGCGCCCGCTACGACCGCATCAAGGGCTCCGCCGTGAACCCCGTGCTGCGCGAGGGCAACAGCGACCGCCGCGCCCCGCTCGCGGTGAAGAACTACGCGAAGAAGCACCCCCACCGCAACAAGCCGTTCGCCGAGGGCTCGAAGACCCGCGTCGCGACGATGGGCCACGACGACTTCTTCTCGAACGAAAAATCTGTGGTCCTCGCCGATGACGACGTCCTGACCATTCAGCACGTGGCCGCCGACGGCACCACCACGACGCTCAAAGAGGGCCTGAAGGTCCTGCAGGGCGAGATCGTGGATGCCACGTTCCTCTCGGCCGCGGCCCTCGACGCGTTCCTCGCCGACACGCTGGCCCAGGCGAAGACCGACGACGTGCTGTACTCGGTGCACCTCAAGGCCACGATGATGAAGGTCAGCGACCCGATCATCTTCGGCCACGTCGTGAAGGCGTTCTTCTCCGACGTCTTCGACCGCCACGGCGACGCCCTCGCCGCCGCGGGTCTGACCCCCAACGACGGCCTCGGCTCGATCCTCGCGGGCCTGTCGAACGTCGAGGGCGGCGACGCCATCGCCTCCGAGATCCACGAGGCTCTGGCATCCGGCCCCCGCCTGTCGTACGTGAACAGCGACAAGGGCATCACGAACCTCCACGTCCCCTCCGACGTGATCGTGGATGCTTCGATGCCCGCGCTCGTGCGCAACGGCGGCAAGCTCTGGGGCGCCGACGGAGGAGAGGGCGACACCCTCGCCGTCATCCCCGACTCCTCGTACGCCGGTGTCTACCAGGCGACCATCGAGGACGTCATCGCGAACGGCCCGCTCGACCCCGCGACCATCGGCTCGGTGCCCAACGTCGGCCTCATGGCCCAGGCCGCCGAGGAGTACGGCAGCCACGACAAGACCTTCGAGATCGCCGCCCCCGGCCGCGTCCAGGTCGTCGCCTCGAACGGCGACGTGCTGCTCGAGCACGAGGTGAACACGGGCGACATCTGGCGCGCGACGCAGACCAAAGACGTGGCGGTGCGCGACTGGGTGAAGCTCGCCGTCACCCGCGCCCGTGCGACCGGTGTTCCGGCCGTGTTCTGGCTCGACGAGACCCGCGCGCACGACCGCAACCTCATCGCCAAGGTCAACGAGTACCTCGCCGACCACGACACCGAGGGTCTCACGATCGAGATCCTCGCCCCCGCCGAGGCGACGCGCTACTCGCTTGAGCGCATCCGCCGCGGCGAGGACACGATTTCGGTCACCGGCAACGTGCTGCGCGACTATCTGACCGACCTGTTCCCGATCCTCGAGGTGGGCACGAGCGCCAAGATGCTCTCGATCGTTCCGCTGCTCGCGGGCGGCGGCCTGTTCGAGACCGGCGCCGGCGGCTCGGCTCCCAAGCACGTGCAGCAGCTCGTCGAAGAGGACTACCTCCGGTGGGACTCGCTCGGTGAGTTCTTCGCCCTCGCGGCGTCGCTCGAGCACCTCGCCGACACCACGGGCAACGAGCGCGCTCGCGTGCTCGCGCAGACGCTGGATGCCGCGACGGGCACGTTCCTCGAGAACGACAAGTCGCCCGGCCGTGCCCTCGGCACGATCGACAACCGCGGCAGCCACTTCTACCTCGCGCTGTACTGGGCGCAGGAGTTGGCGAAGCAGACGACGGATGCCGACCTGGCCGCCGTCTTCGCGCCGGTCGCCGAGAAGCTGGCGGCGGAGGAGCAGACGATCGTCGCCGAGCTCAACGCGGTCCAGGGCAAGCACGCGGAGATCGGCGGGTACTACCGCCCGAACACCGAGCTGGTCGAGAAGGTCATGCGCCCCTCCGCGACGCTGAACGCGGTGGTCGACGCTCTGCGCTGAGCCTGCGATCCCGAGAGGGGCGGATGCCAGGCGGCATCCGCCCCTCTGCTGTTCCCGCGCGCCGGAGCGGATCTCTCCGGACAAGCGCTCGACGACACAACGCAGGAGTTGTGCACGCGGTCGCGCCAGGTCTCGCGGTGGCCGCGGGCACGAGGGCGAAAGTGCTGCGTTGTGTCCGTACGGAGCGTCCCGCGGGCGCCGCGCGCGGAAAGCGACGATGGCCCTGCCGTGGCGGAGACGAGAAGAGGGGCGGATGCCGATGGCATCCGCCCCTCTCAGAAGTCCGGGCTCAGTAGTGGACCGAGACCTCCGTGCCGCGGTAGGCCCAGTCGTAGAGCTCCTTCGCGGCGGAGATGGTCATGTTGATGCACCCGTGGCTCATCGGCGTACCGAAGTTGTTGTGCCAGTACGTGCCGTGGAAGCCCTCGTCGCCGTTGAAGTAAGCGACCCAGGGGACGTCCTTCGTGCAGTAGTCGTAGCCGGGGACGCAGCCCATGTCCTGCATCGACGTCTTCCACCCGATGCGGAACTCGCCCGTGTGGGTGGGGTGTTCGCCCGTGCCCGAGGAGATCGACCACGACCGGTAGACCTGACCGTTCTGCCAGAGCGTGGTGGTCTGCGTGCTGAGGTTGACGTCGATGTGCCGCTCGGTCTTGGTCGTCTCGAACGGTGTCTCGGTGACAGCCAGTTCGTATCGGCCGTTGCCCTCGGTGAGCTGAGAGGCGAAGGCTGCGGCGATCGCGGTGGTGTCGCCGAGCGAGCGGCCGGTCTGGCCCTCGGTGTTCGTGTGGATGACTTCCCCACCCTTGTCGACGATCACATCGGCGTTGACGGCACCCCGGTCGACGGCGCCGGGAAGGCCGCTGACGGCCTGCTGGATGGCGGCTTCGTCGGCGGAGATCGCGAAGTCGCCCTTGCCGTCGGGGGTGATCGTCAGCCATGAGGCGGCGGTGGCACGGTCGACGGGGACCGTGCGCTCGTCGCCGACGTAGAAGCCCGCGTTGTCGAGGATGCCGTTGAGCTGAGCGACGGCGGCGTCGGCTTCCTCGGTGGTGACCGGAGCCTCGACCGGGACGACTCCCGCCTGCGCGGTCGTGCTGACCGTGCCGGCGTCGAAGGCGCTCTGGAGAGCTGCGGTGACCGCGGCGGGGTCGATGCCCTCGCCAGGCTGGGCCGGGGTCGCGACGTAGGACTGCGAACCGGCGTCGTACGCGACGGTGGCGTCGACGGGCGCCTTGTACGTGTCGGGGGCGAGGTCGCGCAGCGCGGCCGCAGCCTTGGCGGGGTCGACGTCGATCGAGACGCCCGTGCCGGCGGGGAACCAGGAGGAGGGCTTCCACATCGGGTTCTCGGAGAAGGCCTTGTCGGCGATGGCCTGCGCGTCGACCGTGGCACCGAGCTCGGCGCCGGTCACGGTCACCGAGCCGGCCGGGCTCTCGACCGCGATGCTCGTGCTCGCGAGACGGTCGGAGATCGCCTGGGCGGCGGCGCCGGCGGTGAGGCCGCCGATCTGCACGCCGGCGACGGAGGCCCCGGGCGCGATGAGGACGAACGAGGCCGCCAGCAGGGCGACAGCCGTCGCGCCCGCGGGAATCCCGATCCACAGCCCGGATCGGTTCTTGCGCTTCGGCTGCTCGGGCGGCGCCCAGGCGTACGTCGCGCCGTCGGTGCTGTTCGCGCCGTCGGTCATGTGTCAAACCCCCCGATAGTCAGTCTTCTCATGGTAGGGGCGCGTGCTGTATCCCGGCCGCGAGTTCTATCACGGTCTTATCACGTCGAGGTGGGGGCCGGCCCAAGACCCGCGGCTGCGCGTCCGCGCCCGACGCCGCGCGGGATCTCGCGCCCGAACCCCGCGCCGGAGCGCGCACTCACCCGCGCCCGCCTGCGTGCGGGCCGGCGCTCGCGCCGAGCCCCACGTCAGACGGCGAACACCTTGCCCGGATTCAGGATGCCGAGGGGATCGAACACCCGCGCGATGTCGCGCTGAAGCCGCCACTGGTCGTCACCGAGCTCGTCCGCGAGCCATCTCCGCTTGAGGACGCCGATCCCGTGCTCGCCGGTGAGCGTTCCGCCGAGCGTGAGCGCCGCGCGGAACAGCTCTTCTGCGGCATCCCACACGACCGCCGGCACCTCGGGACCGTCGAAGATGAAGTTCGGGTGCAGGTTGCCGTCGCCGGCGTGCGCGACCGTCGGGATGACGAGGCCGTAGGTCTTCTCGATCCGCGCGATCTCGTCGAACATCGCGGGCAGCGCGCTGCGCGGCACCGAGACGTCCTCGATGAGGGCCGTGCCGAGCGACTCCATCGCGGGATGCATCGCGCGACGGATGGCGAGGAGCTTCTCGCCCTCGGCGTCGTCCGCGGCGACGGACACCCGGCCTCCTGCGGCCGTCAGAACCTCGGCGATGGCGTGCGCTTCGGCGGCGGCGACCGGACCATCGGTCTGGATGGTCAGCTGGGCCGCACCCGCGGGCTGTACGGGCAGCGACAGCAGGCGATGCACGGCCGCGAGGCTGCTGGCATCCATCAACTCCATGATGGCGGGCTGGATTCCGGATGCCGTGACGGCGGCGGAGGCGACAGCCGCGGCGCGGACGCCGTCGAACAGGGCAGTCAGGGTGACGCGCTCGCCCGCGACCAGTCGTCGCAGCTTGAGCGTGGCGCCCACGACGATTCCGAGCGTGCCCTCTGAGCCGATGACGAGCGAGGTGAGATCGAGACCCGTGACGCCCTTGACGCTGCGGTGGCCGAGCCGCAGGAGCCGGCCGTCCGCGAGGACGAGGTCGATACCGAGGACCGCGTCGCGCACCACGCCGTACTTGGCGCAGAGCAGGCCGCCCGCACCCGTGGCGATGTTGCCGCCGACGGTCGAGATCGCGCGGCTCGCCGGGTCGGGCGCCCACCAGACGCCGTGCGGCTCGAGGAGGGTGTTCAGCTCGGCGTTGATGATGCCGGGTTCGACGACGGCGAGCAGATCGTCGGGGCGCACCTCGAGGAGGCGGTCCATGCCGCGCAGCGACAGGGCGATCTCGCCGCCACCGGTGTTGGCACCACCGGCGAGCCCGGTGCCGGCGCCGCGGGGCACGACGGGCGTCCGGGTGGCCGTGGCGATGCGCATCACCGCTTGGACGTCGGCGACGGATGCCGCGTGCACGAGCGCGAGGGGCCTGCCGGCGGAGGCGTGGCCCGACTTGTCGGCGCGCACCGCGGCGAGGGCGTCGGGGGAGGTGTCGACGCGCTCGCCGAGTTCGGCGCGGAGCAGCGCGAGAGTGGCCTCAGCCGCACCGTGGGCGGGGGCCGTCGCCGCGCCGTCGGCGCTCACGCCAGGCGCCGCCGCCCGTTCAGCGCACCGAGGACGACGGCGACGATCGCGAAGCCGAGGCCGATCCAGGCCTGACCCATGCTCCACCACGCGACCGTGGCGGCGGCGTAGACGAAGAGCTCGACGAGCGCGCGGACGAAGGGGTGCACCGCGAGCACGGCGCGCGGCGAGACGAAGAGAGCCCAGACGAGGATGGCCAGGGCGGGGGCGCCGATGCCCGCGACGATGTTCCACGGGAGGGGCCACGCCGTGAAGCCCCAGATCGCGAGGGTGACGAACGCGAAGATCCCGCAGAGCACGCTGCCGATCTCGATCGCGGTCGGACGCGGGCGCATGCCGGGAGCGAGCGGTGCCTGCGCGCGGACGTGGGGGGAGTCGGTCACGCGCCCATTTTACGCGGGTGCGTCGGCGGGCCTCCCCGACTCGTTCGTCGTCGAGCCGACGGCGATCCTGTGCAGGAACAGTGGATGCCGGAACGCGCGGGAAGCGGCCGCCTTTACCCGCTAAAGTGGCACCGTCGCGACTGGCGTTGAGGTGGGCCACCACCGGGGAGCGACCGCTTGACGGTATTCGACCGCACGCCTGGGTCGATGCGGTATTCACGCGGACTCGCCCGAGCCCGCGGCATCCGGAACCATCGTCAAGGAGATCGCATGACCGACCCGTACTTCAACGCCCCCCTCTCCGAGGTCGATCCCGAGATCGCCGAGGTGCTCGAGCGCGAGCTGAACCGTCAGCGCGGCTTCCTCGAGATGATCGCATCCGAGAACTTCGTGCCCGTCTCGGTGCTGCAGTCGCAGGGCTCGGTGCTGACGAACAAGTACGCCGAGGGCTACCCGGGTCGCCGCTACTACGGCGGCTGCGAAGAGGTCGACGTCGCCGAATCGCTCGCGATCGAGCGCGCGAAGCAGCTGTTCGGCGCCGAGTTCGCGAACGTCCAGCCGCACTCGGGCGCCTCGGCCAACGCCGCGGTGCTGCACGCGATCGCCCGCCCCGGCGACACGCTGCTCGGTCTCGCCCTCGACCAGGGCGGTCACCTGACGCACGGCATGAAGATCAACTTCTCGGGCCGTCTCTACGACATCGTCGCGTACGGTGTCGACCCCGAGACCTCGATCATCGACATGGACGAGGTGCGCCGCCTCGCCGTCGAGTACAAGCCGAAGGTCATCATCGCCGGCTGGTCGGCCTACCCCCGCCAGCTCGACTTCGCCGCCTTCCGCGCGATCGCCGACGAGGTCGGGGCGCTCCTGTGGGTCGATATGGCGCACTTCGCGGGCCTCGTCGCCGCGGGCGTGCACCCCTCGCCCATCCCGCATGCGCACGTCGTCTCGACCACCGTGCACAAGACGATCGGCGGCCCCCGCTCGGGCCTCATCCTCACCAATGACGCCGACATCGCGAAGAAGATCAACACCGCGGTGTTCCCGGGCCAGCAGGGCGGCCCGCTCATGCACGTGATCGCCGCCAAGGCGACCGCGTTCAAGCTCGCGATGACGCCGGAGTTCACCGAGCGCCAGGAGCGCACGCTCCGCGGCGCCTCGATCCTCGCCGACCGCCTGACGCAGGACGACGTGAAGACCGCCGGCATCGCCGTGCGCTCGGGCGGCACCGACGTGCACCTCGTGCTCGTCGACCTGCGCGAGGCCGAGATCGACGGCAAGCAGGCCGAAGACCTCCTCCACGACATCCACATCACGGTCAACCGCAACGCGGTGCCCAACGACCCGCGTCCGCCGATGGTGACCTCGGGCCTGCGCATCGGCACCCCGGCGCTCGCCACCCGCGGCTTCGGCGACGCCGAGTTCACCGAGGTGGCCGACATCATCGCGCTCGCGCTGATCCCCGGCGCCGACGTCGAGGCGCTCCGCGCGCGCGTCGCGACGCTCGCCGACGCGTTCCCGCTGTACCCCGACCTGCAGCAGTGAGCCCCGCCGGGGCGGGATCGCTTCGGCGGCCCCGCCCCGGCATCCCGCCTCTGCGCCGAGCCGCGCGGGCGCCGTACTCGTGCCGCACGGGGCCCGCGATGGGCCGCGATAAACGCTCATCCTTTCGAAACACGGTGCGACGGACCGTGTCTCGAAAGGATCGGCGTTTGTCGCTGAGGGGGCACCGGCGGCGGTGCCCACATCGCGGGCGACGGCGGCAGCGGGTGCAGCGCGACATCATCAGAACGACAGACACGGAACGAGGGATGCCATGACGGCGACGATTCTCGACGGTAAGGCCGCGTCGGCGGCGATCAAGGCGGAGCTCACCGAGCGCGTCGCGGCCCTGCGCGAGAAGGGGATCGTCCCGGGTATCGCGACGGTGCTCGTGGGCGCCGACCCTGCCTCGCAGCTGTACGTCGGCATGAAGCACAAGCAGTCCGAGGCGATCGGCATGAACTCGATCCAGGTCGAGCTCCCGGCAGAGGCGACGCAGGAGGAGGTCGAGGCCGTCATCGACCGCCTCAACGCCGACCCCGCGTGCCACGGCTACATCGTGCAGCTGCCGCTGCCGAAGCACATCGACACCGATCGCGTGCTCGAGCGCATCGATCCGGCGAAGGATGCCGACGGCCTGCACCCCACCAACCTCGGTCGCCTCGTGCTGAACGTCAACGCCCCGATCCTCACGCCGCTGCCGTGCACGCCGCGCGGCGTGATCGAGCTGCTGCTCCGCAACGACTACGACCTCAAGGGCAAGGAGGTCGTCGTCGTCGGGCGCGGCGTCACGATCGGCCGCTCGATCGGGCTGCTGCTGACCCGTCGCGAGATCAACGCGACCGTGACCCTCACCCACACCGGCACCGCCGACCTCGCGAAGCACCTGCGCGAGGCCGACGTGATCGTCGCCGCCGCGGGGGTGAAGCACATCGTGCGCGCCGAGGACGTCAAGCCGGGGGCGGCGGTGCTCGACGTGGGCGTGACGCGTGAGACTGACCCCGAGACCGGGAAGTCTCGCGTGTACGGCGACGTGCACCCCGACGTGGCCGAGGTCGCCGGTTTCGTCTCGCCGAACCCCGGGGGCGTCGGACCGATGACGGTCGCTCTGCTGATGACCAACGTCGTCGAAGCCGCGGAGCGCGCCGCCGCCGTCTGAGGGTGAACGAGACACGGCCGCCGAGCGAACGGACGGAGCCGTGCGTGCAAGGGCTGGGCAGGATCCCGCTCGGCGTGGGATCGTATGTGCATGACTGAGTCCGTGTTGAACGACCTCCTCCGCCGCGTCACCGAGAGCGGCCTTCTCGATGACGCCCAGATCGACGAAGACAGCGTCATCGGTGTCGGACACCTGGATGCCGCCGGCGTCGAGGTGGAGGTCGACCTCGACCCCGAGACCGATGACGAGGATGAGCCCGACCTCGACGGCATCCTGGCGAACCTCACGGACATCCTCGCGGTGACCGAGGATCGCTGGAACGCGATCGTCGACGAGGTCGCCACCGAGATCGAGGAAGCGGTGGATGACGACGAGCTCAGCGCCGATATCGACCTGCGCACCGACCTCGAGGCGATCGGTGTCGGGGTGTTCGCGGACGCGATCATCGTGGTGTTCGCCGGGGAGACGGCGTTCCCCGACGCGCTCGTGCACGTGCAGCTGACCCCCGAGCTCGAGGTCGAGGACATCGAGATCATCGGTGACGACGACGAGGACGACGAAGAAGAAAACTGACCAGCGCGACAGAGGGGGCCGGACGGGATCGTCCGGCCCCCTCTGTCGTCTGCGGGCGCGAGCCTCAGGCCGTCGCGCCCAGGGAGCTCTCCATCGCCGTGATGCGGGCGTGCTCGTCGAAGCGGAACGTCATCGACCCCGTGGCATCCCGCACGGTCGCCGCCGAGAAGGCGTCGTCGGCCCACTCCAGCGTCCACCCGGCGAGGCGCGCGAGGTCCCACACCGAGCCGCGCGGGTCGGCGGGCGTCGTGGAGGACAGGATGCGCGGCATCCGGACTCCGGCGTGGGCGACGGTCAGGGGCGGGAGGGGAGCGTCGAGGAGCAGGACCGCGCGCGTGCCCGCGTCACCGACCGGGGCGGAGTAGTACGGCGAGCGTCCGGTGATCTCGACGGCGGTGCCGGCGATGACGTGGGCGGCCTCGGCGATCCAGTCGGCGTCGCCGGCGGCGTCGGACGGGAACGGCGCCTCGGGGGAGCTGAGCTCGGCGATCCCGTGGGTCTGGCCGTACGTCCGCAGCTGTGTGGCGATGTTCGCGTCTCCACCGCCGTTCGGGTGCGCCCAGCCCCACAGCACTGAGCGCGGGCCCGGCGCGATCGAGGCGATGAGATGCGCCCGGGCGACGAGGGTGCGGCGCGGATCGTCGAGCGCGCTGAAGGTCAGAGTGCCCGCCGAGAGGTCGGTGTCCCACCGATGGGGACCGAGCGCGTCGGCGGCGGTGCCGAGGTCGTCCTGCCGCAGCGCCGTGAAGAAGGCGGCACGATCGGAGAGCGGTTGCAGCGCGGGGAACGTCGTCATGCGGTCACCCTAGGGGTGAACCCTTTGCGTGCGGTCTCAGTAACTTGCGCGTTCGCCGTCCTTCGGTGCGGCGAAGCGGTGCGCGAGGGCCTCCGACGCGCGGGCGAGGAGAGCGACATCCGCGCCGACCGCGAGGAAGTCCGCTCCCGCCGCGAGGTAGGCCTCGGCCACCGCGGGGTCGAAGGCGTTCACGCCGACCGGGGTTTCTGCATCCCGTGCCGCGGCGAACACCGTGTGCACCGCCGCGACGACGTCGGGGTGCGACTGCTGACCGAGAAGACCCATGGATGCCGAGAGGTCGGACGGGCCGACGAAGATGGCATCCACTCCCTCGACGGCGGCGATCTCGGCCGCGGCCTCCACACCCGCGGTCGTCTCGATCTGCACGGTGAGAGAGACGTACGCGGACGCGTCCACGAGATAGCCGTCGATGCGGTTCCAGCGGGCGCTGCGCGCGAGGGCGCTCCCGACGCCGCGGATGCCGTGCGGCGGATAGCGGGTCGCCGCGACCGCCGCCCGGGCTTCGTCGGCCGACGACACCATCGGCACGATGAGGTTCTGCGCCCCGAGGTCGAGCACCTGCTTGATGACGACCGCGTCGTTCCACGGCACGCGCACCACCGGGGTCACCGGGTACGCGGCCGTGACCTGCAGGAGGGTGAGCACGGTCTCGAGCGAGGTCGCCGAGTGCTCCATGTCGAGCAGCAGCCAGTCCAGCCCGGACCCTGCGGCGATCTCGGCGGCGACCGGACTGCCCGAGCACACCCACATCCCGGCGAGGGGACGATCGGATGCCGCGAGGGCTGTGTGGAAAGTCGGGGTCAGACGAAGCGGCACGAGATCGTTCCCATCGGTCCGTAGTCGCAGAGCACGTCGTCGCCCCGCGACACCCACATCGGGCGCGTGAACGATCCTGCCAGGATGATCTCTCCCGCTTCCAGGCGCGCGCCGTGCTGGGAGAACTTGTTGGCGAGCCACGCGACACCGGTGGCCGGGTGGCCGAGCACGCCCGCCGCGACGCCGGTCTCTTCGATCTCGCCGTTGCGGCTCAGCACGCCGGGGACCCACCGCAGGTCGATCTCGTCGGGGCGCTTGTGCACGTCGCCGAGCACCATCGCGCCATAGGCGGCGTTGTCGCTGATGGTGTCGACGATCGTGCGGCCCTCGAGCTCGATGTGCGAGTTGAGCACCTCGAGAGCGGGGACGGCGTAGTCGATCGCGGCGAGGGCATCGTCGAGCGTGCAGTCGGGGCCCTCGAGCGGGGTCTTGAGCACGAACGCGAGTTCGACCTCGATGCGCACGTTGGAGAAGTGGTCGACGGGGATCTCGGCGCCCGAGCGGTACACCGTGTCGTCGAACATCACGCCGTAGTCGGGCTCCGTGATCCCCGTCGCCTGCTGCATGGCTCTGGAGGTCAGCCCGATCTTGCGCCCCACGAGCGTGCGCCCCGCGGCGAGTTGCGTGTCGCGCCAGCGGCCCTGGATCCGGTAGGAGTCGTCGACCGTGGCATCCGGGAATCTCGCCGTGATGCGCGGGATGACCGAGTGGGTGCGGTCGGCGTCGGCCAGTTCCGCCGCGATGGCGTCGATCTGTGCGTCGGTGAGCATGTGTTCCTCTCGGTGCGGCGGACACAACGCAGGAGATCGACCGTGCCGCGAGCGGAATCGGCCGCTGCCGGCCCTTTCGCCGCACGGATCTCCTGCGTTGTGTCACGGTGGGGCGGGTCAGAGCTGGTTGCCGAGCTTGAACTCGGCCGGGGCGGATGCCGCGGGCTCGGGTGCGCGGGTGTAGCTGAAGCCGTCGGCGCCGATCGTCACCGCCATCTCGCTCGAGTCGGTGCGGGCGCGCACCGGCTGCGGGTTGCCGTCGAGGTCGAGGACGAGCGAGCCGTCGGTGTACCAGGACGGGACGACCGGGTTGCCCCACCAGTCGCGGCGCTGGTTGTCGTGCACGTCCCAGGTGATGACGGGGTTGTCGGGGTCGCCGGTGTAGTAGTCCTGCGTGTAGACCTCGACGCGGTGGCCGTCGGGGTCGCGCAGGTACAGGTAGAACGCGTTCGAAACGCCGTGGCGGCCGGGGCCGCGCTCGATGGCATCCGATCGACGGAGGGCGCCGAGCTTGTCGCAGATCGCCAGGATGTTGTGCTTCTCGTGCGTCGCGAAACACACGTGGTGCATGCGCGGGCCGTCGCCGCCGGTCATGGCGGTGTCGTGCACGGTGGGCTTGCGGCGCATCCACGCGGCGTAGACCGTGCCCTCCTCGTCCTGGATGTCCTCGGTGACGCGGAAGCCCAGCGACTGCATGAAGTTCACCGCGCGAGGCACGTCGGGCGTGATCTGGTTGAAGTGGTCGAGGCGCACGAGCTCGCCGGGGGAGTGCAGGTCGTAGCGCCACGACAGGCGCTCCTGGTGCTCGGTGTCGAAGAAGAACTCGTACGGGAAGCCGAGCGGGTCGACCACGCGCACGGAGTCGCCGATGCCCTTGGTGAAGCCGTTCGGCTCGCGGCGGACGTCGCAGCCGAACTCTTCGTAGAACGCCACCGCCTTGTCGAGGTCGTCGGCCGAGCGCACGCGGTACGAGAACGCGGCGACCGCGGCGACCGGGCCCTTGCGCAGCACGAGGTTGTGGTGGATGAACTCCTCGGTCGAGCGAAGGTAGATGGCCTCGTCGTCCTCCTCGGTGATGTGCAGGCCGAGGATGTCGACGTAGAAGACCCGGGATGCCGCGAGGTCGGTGACCACGAGCTCCATGTACGCGCAGCGCAGGATGTCAGGAGCGGGGGCTTTCGGGGTGGGGATGGGATCGTCGGCGACGATCGGGGCTTCCTGGGTCACCCAGAAGCCCGAGGAGGTCTTCTCTTCTTCGGTGTGCTTTGCCATGGGGTCGCGTCCTTGCGTGGGTGGGTGTCGGATGTCGGATGCCGGGAGGGCGGGGCTGCGCCGCGAGATCACACGATCGTGACGAGGTGACTCGCTGTGAGCGGCGCGGATCGCGTGGTCTCGCGCGGATCGTGTGACCTCGCCGGGCGGGACGGCGGCCGCGGCCGCACCGCGCGGGCTCAGTGCGCCGGCGCCTTGCCGAAGGTCGGGTTGTGGGCACCGCCGAGCGTGATGTGCACGGCCTGCTGGTCGGTGTAGAAGTCGATCGAGCGGTAGCCGCCCTCGTGCCCGAGGCCCGAGGCCTTCACCCCGCCGAAGGGGGTGCGGAGGTCGCGGACGTTGTTGGAGTTCAGCCACACCATGCCGGCCTCGACGTTCTGTGCGAAGAGGTGCGCGCGCTTCAGGTCGTTCGTCCAGACATAGGCGGCGAGGCCGTATCGCGTGTTGTTGGCGAGCGCGAGCGCCTCCTCGTCGGTGTCGAAGGGGGTGATCGCCACGACCGGGCCGAAGATCTCCTCCTGGAAGATCCGCGCGTCGGGGGAGACATCGGCGAACACGGTGGGCCGTACGAAGTTGCCCTCGGGGAATTCCTCGGGGCGGCCCCCGCCGGCCACGAGGCGTCCCTCGCTCTTGCCGAGCTCGACGTACGACATGACCTTTGCGTAGTGCTCGGGGTGCACGAGCGCGCCGACCTCCGTGGCGGGGTCGTCGGGGAAGCCGACTCTCACGCGATCGGCCTGCGCGGCGTACCGCTCGACGAACTCGTCGTAGACCTCCCGCTGCACGAGGATGCGGCTCCCCGCCGTGCAGCGCTCGCCATTGAGCGAGAACACCCCGAAGATGGTCGCGTCGATCGCGGCATCCAGGTCGGCATCCGCGAAGACGATCGCGGGGCTTTTGCCGCCGAGCTCCATCGACAGGCCCTTCAAGAAGGGCGCGGCGTTCCCGAAGATCAGCTGCCCGGTGCTGCTCTCACCGGTGAAGGAGATGAGCGGGACATCGGGGTGCTTCACCAGGGCATCCCCGGCATCCTCACCGAGACCGTTGACGAGGTTGAACACGCCCTCGGGCAGGCCCGCCTCCTCGAAGATGCCCGCCCAGAGGGATGCCGAGAGGGGCGTGAATTCCGCGGGCTTGAGCACGACGGTGTTGCCGGTCGCCAGCGCGGGGCCGAGCTTCCACGACTCGAGCATGAAGGGGGTGTTCCACGGCGTGATGAGGCCCGCGACGCCGATCGGCTTGCGGTTGACGTAGTTGAGCTGGCGGCCGGGCACCTTGAACGCGTCGTCGGTCTGGGCCACGACCAGGTCGGCGAAGAAGCGGAAGTTCTCCGCCGCGCGGCGGGCCTGCCCGAGCGCCTGGGTGATCGGCAGGCCCGAATCGAACGACTCGAGCTCGGCGAGGCGCTCGTCGCGCGACTCGACGAGGTCGGCGATCCGGTGCAGCACGCGCGAGCGCTCGCGGGGGAGCATTCGCGGCCACGGTCCCTCGGTGAAGGCCTTCCGGGCGGCGGCGACGGCGAGGTCGATGTCGGCCTTCTTGCCGGCCGCGGCCGTGACGTACGTCTCGTTGGTGACCGGGTCGAGCACGTCGAAGGTGTCGCCGTCGACCGAGTCGACGAACGCGCCCCCGATGTAGTGCTGGATCCGCTCGGGAAGGTCGGTGGGAATGCGGCGGGTCATGAAAGCTCCTTCGTGAGAGGGATGGATGCCGGTGCCCCGACGCTCCGCGGCAGCGACGTGGCGGGGAGTCGAGGTCCCGGCATCCGGAATCAGAAAGCGGGGAGGCCGAGCACTTCGTCGGGGTGCTCGTGGATCAGGTAGGCGTCGAGGGTGGCGGAGCGGTGGCGCCGCGAGGCCTTCTCGATCTCGGCGAGCGGAGCGCCGTTCTCGATGAGGACGAGGATGTTCTCGTGTTCGCGCACCGACTCGGCGGCGCGGCCGGGGACGAAGCTGAAGGTCGAATCGCGGAGGTGCCCGAGGCGCCCCCACTCGGCCCGCACCAGCTCGAGCAGGCGCGGATTGGCGCATCTCTCGAACAGGATGGCGTGGAACTCCTGGTTCAGCGCCGTGAACGCGCGCGGGTCGAAGTGCTCGAGGGTCTCGACCATCAGCTCGTTCACCTGACGGGCGCGGCGCACGTCGTCGACCGTGAGTGCACGGGCCGACAGCGCGGTCGCGGCCCCCTCGAGCAGGCTCAGCGCCTGCATGCTGAAGCGGTACGCGGTGTCGTCGACCATCGACACGCGCGCGCCGACGTTGCGCTCGAACGTCACGAGCCCCTCGGCTTCGAGCTGGCGGATCGCCTCGCGGACCGGGACGACACTCATGTCGAGCTCGCCCGCGATCGAGCCGAGCACGAGGCGGTAGCCGGGGGTGAACTCCTGCGACGCGATGCGGTGCTTGATCCAGTGGTACGCCTGCTGCGACTTGCTCTGGCTCGACGTGCGCGCGGTGGCCGGGGTCGCGGCATCCATCAGGCCCTCCTCTCGCTCTCGAACCGGGCGCGCCACTCCGCGTTCATCGGGAACAGCCCCTCGATCGGGTGACCGGATGCCACCTGCCCGGCGATCCACGCGTCTTCCTCCTCTTGCGCGAGGGCGGCATCGGCCACCTCCTCGGCGAGGGCGGGAGGGAGCACGATCACGCCGTCGCCGTCGCCGACGAGGATGTCGCCGGGTTCGACGGTGGTTCCGCCGCAACCCACGGCGACGTCGGTCTCCCACGGCACGTGCCGGCGGCCGAGAACGGCGGGGTGCGGGCCGGCGGTGAACACCGGGATGCCGACCGCGGCCACGGCCTCGGCGTCTCGGACGCCCCCGTCGGTGACGATCGCGGCGGCGCCGCGGGCGTGCGCGCGGATCGCGAGGATGTCGCCGAGCGTGCCCGACCCGGTCTCGCCTCGTGCCTCGATGACGATGACCTCGCCCTCGCCGACGCCGTCGAACGCGCGCTTCTGCGCGTTCTGCCCGCCGCCGCGCGCCGCGAACAGGTCTTCGCGGTGGGGGACGAAGCGCAGGGTGCGGGCGGTGCCGACGAAGCGGCTGCTCGGGGTGAGAGCGTGCACGCCATCGACGGTGACGTCGTTCAGACCACGCTTGCGCAGCTGACCGCTGAGGGCGGCGACGGGGACGCGCTCGAGTTTCGCGCGCAGCTCGGGGGAGAGGGTCGGGGCCGCGGCATCCGTCACCGGAACAGGGGATGCGACGGAAACAGGGCGAATCGCGGTGCTTTCGCCTGTGTCGGTGACATCGCCTGCTCTCGGCGCGGTGTGGGGCGCGGCGGCATCCGTCACGAGTACAGGGGATGCGACGGGAACAGGCTGATCCACCGGATTCTCGCCTGTTTCCGTGACCTCCCCTGTTCTCGTGGCAGCAGCGGCCGCCGCCTCCGCCGACCCCCACGCCTCGGTGCGCTGGGTGTCGTCCACCGCGGGAAGCGAGCCGATCGCGGGGTCGAAGGAGCGCTCGCCCTGAACCACCGTGGTGCGCAGGCGGCCCGTCGTGAGGGAGCCGGCGTCCACCTGCACCTCGACGACCTGGCCGGGAGTGACGACCGAGGAGCCCGCGGGCGTGCCGGTGAGGATGACATCTCCCGTCTCGAGGGTGAAGTGCTGCGAGAGGTCGGCGACGATCTGGGCGAGGGAGAAGATGAGGCCCGCGGTCGAGTCGTCCTGCACGAGGTCGCCGTCGACCCAGGTGCGCAGGCGCAGGTCGCTCGGGTCGACCTGGCGTGCGTCGATCAGCGCGGGACCCACCGGGGTGTACCCGTCGCCTCCCTTGGAGCGGACGTTCGAGCCCTTGTCGTTCGCGCGCAGGTCGTAGAGGCCGAAGTCGTTCGCGGCGGTGACGGATTCCACGTGCGACCACGCGGCATCCGGGGTCACCCATCGGGCGGGCTCGCCGATGATCAGCGCGATCTCGCCTTCGAAGGCGAGGAGCTCGGTGCCGGCGGGGCGGACGATCTCGGCGCCGGAGGGGGCGAGCGAGCTCGACGGCTTGAAGAAGTACGACGGAGCGGCCGGGCGGCGACCGCGCTGGTCGGCGCGCGAGGCGTACGCGAGGTGGACGGCGACGATCTTGCCGGGCCGCGCGCCGAGGACGGAGAACCGGGGGTCGGTGTCGGTCATGGAGGCTCCTTCGCGTCGTATGCGAAATCGTATACGATCATGGCCCGGCTCACAAGACCTGGCGGCGCGGGCGGCCCCGGGCGGGCCGAACTCCTGACTTTTCCTTGAGTCAGGTGCCGGATGCCGCTGAATCAGGCCGTCGGCGACGATTTCTCAGGAGTTCGGCCCGGGTGCGGCGTCCCCGGCCCGGCCAGATCCGTTCCGGGCCACCGGCCAAACTCCTGACTTTCCCCGTCGCGCGCCGCCGGGTGCCGCTGTATCGGGCCGCGGGAGACGATTTCTCAGGAGTTCGGCCCGCGCGGGCCGGGCGGCATCGGGAACGGCACCGCACGGGCGTCAGCGCGCGGCGATCTCCTCCCAGAACGGGGCGACGATCGCCGCGCTCACCCGCAGATCGAGCAGCAGGAACCGGCGGTCCTCGGGCCCGCGGCTCACCCAGGATGCCAGGGCCTCGAGGTCGTCGACCGACTCGACCACCACGCCCTCCGCGCCGAACCCGCGCGCGACGGCGGCGAAATCGACCTGGGGGATGAGCATCGGGTCGGGGTGCAGGCCCTTCACGCCGTAGTTGAGGACCTCGGCGCCGTACTGGGCGTCGTTCCAGACGAGGGCCATGCCCCGGCCGCCGGCCACGCGGATCGCGGTCTCGAGGTCGGCGAGGGCCATGAGTCCGCCGCCGTCGCCGGTGCTGAGCACGATCGTGGAGTCCGGGCGGGCGATCGCGGCCCCCGGGACGCTCGGGAAACCGAGGCCGATCGACTGGTACGCCGTGCCGACCATGATCATGCGGTCGGGAGAGGCGACCGGCCAGTACATGTTCGACCAGCCCATGAAGTGGCCGCCGTCGTGAACGACCACGCGGTCCTCTGGCAGAAGCTCGGCGAGGCGTGCGGCGGCCGTGCGGGGGTCGAGGCGTCCGTCCGGGCCGAGTCCCTGGCCCTCCGGCTGCCGGCGGGCCGCGGCGAGATCGAGGCCGTCGCCCCAGGCCGACGGGGTCGCCCGTCGCGTACGCAGGCGCCGGACGATCTCGCGCGCGACGTCGTCGGCATCCGCCCGCACGTACCCGCCCACGTGAGGATGCGTGGCGGTGGCCGCGAGGTCGACCTGGAAGACGCGCGTGCCGGGGGCGAAGAGCTCGCCGAAGCGCATCGTGAACTGGTTGAGGCCCGCGCCGAAGACGACGGCCACGTCGGCCTCCCGCACGAGCGCCATCGCGCCGGGGGCACCGAAGCCGCCGGCGACGCCGAGGTCGCGCGAGGGGTCGGAGAACAGGCCGCGTCCCAGCGCCGAGGTCGTCGTGAGGGCTCCCGTCACGGCGGCGACCTCGTCGAGGGCGGCGCCCGCGCCGGCGAGCCAGGCGCCGCGTCCCCCGAGGAGGACGGGGCGTTCGGCGGTGGCGAGCGCATCGACGATCTGGTCGATCACGCCCTCGGCGTACGCATCGAGCGGGGGGTGCTCCGGAGTGACGTGGGGCGCGGCGCCGGGGGCTGTGGCATCCGGAATCTCACCCGCCTCGCGGGTGGCGACGTCGTACGGGATGCCGAGGACCACGGGCAGGCGATAGGTGAGGGCGTGCTCGATCGCGATGACGATCGTGGCGGCGGCGTCACGATGACCCACGGTGTACGTGCGCGCACCGACGGCCGCGGCGAGGGCGATCTGGTCGACGCCCCACGGGCGCGGACCCGAGGTGGGCTCGTCGCCGACGATGAGGACGAGGGGCGTGCGCGCCTGCACGGCCTCGGCGAGAGCGGTAAGCGTGTTGGTGAAGCCGGCGCCGTAGGTGGCGGTGGCCGCGGCGAGCCGTCCGCTCGCGCGATAGTGAGCGTCGGCGGCGACGACCCCGGCGGCCTCGTGCCGGACCGCGACGAAACCCGAGCCGGTGTCGCGCCCGAGCGCGTCGAGGAAGTAGGCGTTGCCGTTGCCCATGACGCCGAACACGGTGTCGATGTGGCGGGCCAGGGTGTGCGCGACGTGCGCGGAGACGGTGGGCATGGCGAAGGAGCCTTTCGAGACGGAGACGGAGGGATGCCGTATGTGTCTCGCGGAAACCCGCTACGTGCCCTTTTTTCGAGCAGCGACGCACGACCTCGTGCGCCTGACGGGATCGAGTATAGCGGCAGCTCTCTCGACGGAGTTGCGCCGAATGCTCAAGAGAACGGCTCTCCAGTGAGCATTCGGCGCGAATCTTCGTAGAAAGGGCGCGCGGGGTGTCACGTTCGAGCGGGCTCGCGACAGGAACGGGGTGAAGAGAATGAGAGAGGACCCCTCATGCACACCGATGCCTTTGCGGCGCTCGCCGCCGCCGACCCGGCACGCGACGTCTCTCTGCCCGACGCCGACGTCCGGCGCCTCGTGCGCGCGGCGACTTCGCGACCCCGTCGGCGGCGCTGGATCCTCCCGACCGCGGCGATCGCGGTCGTGTGCGCCGTGGGCATCCCGGGGGCGGCAGTCGCCTCCGGCTACCTCGCGCGCACGGGGTGGTTCGGCTCGCCCAACCCCGGCTCTCCCGAGGGGACGCGGCCGGTCGGCACCGAGGCCGACGGCAGCGAGTGGATCGACACGTCGGCGGCGGACTACGGCGATTACGCGGTGACGCTCTGGCCCGCGTACGCCACCCTCCCTTCCGCGTACGACACCGCGGCGTTCGCCCGGGCCATCGCCGCGGACGCGCCCGAGGGGTTGCGCCAGGTCACCGGCATCCGGAGCGAGTTCGAGCAGAACGCGCGCTGCGCGTGGCGGGCGGAGTGGCTGGATGCCGACGCGCTCGGCGACGCGTCACGGGCAGCCTTCGCCGCGCGAACGTTGACCGCCGCGGCGACCTGGCCCGCGACCGTCGCGACGGACGGGGGCGGGATCGTCGAAGAGGAACGCGCCCTCGCCGCCGCGGCGACCGCGGGCGACCGTGCCGGGGTCGAGGCCGTCGACGCCTGGTGCGGCGAGATGCTCGAGGGGCGCGGGCGGTGACGGCCGAGGCCGAACGGCGGCGGTTCGAGGCGGCGGTCGAGCCCCTCCTCCCCGACCTCCTTCGGTACTTCGTGCGCCGCGTCGAGCCGCGCGCCGACGCGGACGACTGCGTGTCGGAGACCACGCTCGCGCTGTGGCGGCACCGGAAGCGGTTGCCCGTGGCATCCGAGGATCAGCGCATGTGGGCGTTCGGGATCGCCCGGAATGTGCTGGCGAATCACCTGCGCAAACGCGCCCGGCGCGCGCGGATCGACGAGACGCTCGTGCGCGAGGAGCGCGAGCCGGTCAGTGACGAGGCGTTCCTGGCGCTCGAGGCGCTGGGGATGCTTCCGCCCGGCGACCAGGAGATGCTGCGGCTCGTCCTGTGGGACGGGTTCGGTGTCGCCGAAGCCGGTGCCCTCTCGGGAGTGCGGCCGGCGGCGGCGCGCAAGCGCTACGAGCGGGCCCGCGGCCGGCTGCGCGCGGCGTTCGCGGAGCTCGAGCCGGGTTCCGCGCACACCGCCGCGCCGCGCTGACGGGTCCCCGCGTGCCGATCTGGCCGCGAGACGGCAGCCCGCTGACATGTCGGTTGCGGGCTGCGGCGGTTTTGTCAGCGAGACGCCGTCTCGGCGCACGCAGAGGGGGGAACGCGCGCGGCAGGTCTAGGGGCGCGCACGGGCGGACAAGCGCCGCGCGCACGCGCGGCGGAAGCTGACGGAACGGGCCCGCGCACGACGGCCCGGGACTCGAACCGAAGGAGCCGAGATGTCCGATCCCACCCCCGCCCTGGCCGATCCCGAGGCCGCGGTTGCCGACGCATCGGCGAACGCCGACGATGCGGCCCTGTTGGCCCGCGTCCAGGCCCCCGAGGGACAGGGACGGGAGATCCCGGATGCCGCCACCCGCGAGGTCATCGGCCGGGCGCCCGTGCACACGGTCGCCGACGTCGACGCGGCCGTGGCCCACGCCCGCGCGGCGCAGCCCGCGTGGGACGCCCTCGGGCACGAGGAGCGCAGCGGCCTGCTGAGGGCGGCGGCCGACCGCATCGAGGCGAACGCCGAGGCGCTCGCCCGCCTGCTCTCGCGCGAGCAGGGCAAGCCGCTCGACGGCCCCAATGCCCGCTTCGAGGTGGGCGCGTGCGCCGCGTGGCTGCGCACCGCCGCGGCCACCGAGCTGAACCCGGAGGTCGTCGTCGACGACGGCGAGGTCTACGCCGAGCTGCACTATCGCGCGCTCGGGGTCGTCGCGGCGGTGGGGCCGTGGAACTGGCCCATGATGATCACCGTCTGGCAGATCGCCCCCGCGCTGCGGATGGGCAACACCGTCGTGGTCAAGCCGAGCGAGTACACGCCGCTGAGCGTCCTCGCCCTCGTCGACGTGATCAACGAGGTGCTGCCCGCCGACGTGCTCATCGCCGTCTCGGGCGACCGCGACGCCGGAGCGCGCCTGGTCGCCCACCCCGACGTCGACAAGGTCATGTTCACCGGCTCCACGGCCACCGGTCGGAAGATCATCGAGAGTTCGGCGGGGAACCTCGCCCGCCTGACGCTCGAGCTCGGCGGAAATGACGCCGGCGTCGTGCTGTCCGACGTGGACCCCGCGGCCATTGCCGAGGGGCTCTTCTGGGGCGCGTTCATCAACACGGGCCAGACGTGCGCGGCGCTCAAGCGCCTGTACGTGCACGACGACGTCTACGACGCGGTCGTCGACGCGCTCGCCGGGTACGCCGCGCACGTCCCGATGGGCCGCGGTCTCGACGAGGGCACCGTCCTCGGTCCGCTGCAGAACAAGCAGCAGTTCGACATCGTCGACCGCCTCGTCCAGGATGCCAAAGCCTCCGGCGGCCGCGTCGTGCTCGGCGGCGAGCCCGCCCCCGATCTCGGCGAGCTGTTCTACCGCACCACGATCGTCGCCGACGTGACCGACGGCGTCGCCCTCGTCGACGAGGAACAGTTCGGACCGGCGCTCCCCGTCATCCGGTACACGGACGTGGAGGATGCCATCGCGAGCGCCAACGGCCTCGACGTGGGCCTCGGCGCCTCGGTGTGGTCGAGCGACCGCGATGCCGCCCGCCGCGTCGCGGCGCGTTTGCAGGCCGGAACGGTGTGGATCAACTCGCACGGCGGCGTGCACCCGCTCGTCCCGTTCGGCGGGGTGAAGGGCTCGGGCTACGGCCTCGAGTTCGGCGTCGAGGGACTCAAGGCCCTCGGCGTGCCGCAGGTCATCAACGGCTGAAGCGCGACCCGGGCGGAGAGCCCCCGCCCGGGTCGCGGCCGTGCGTCCTGCGTCAATCCCCGGGCATCGGTGGACAAGCCGAGAGCGCCACGGACGCGGAAGATGTACTCACCCGCTCCACCCGGCACCGTGGCATCCGCCCTGCCAGACCCGTTCCCTCCCGTGCGCCGTCGTCCGCGACGCCACCGAACACTCAGGAGCCTCATGACCGTCGCCGACCTCATCCTGCACGGTGCCGTGATCCACACGGCCGATCGCTCGCAGCCTCGGGCCACCGCGCTCGCCGTGGCGGACGGCCGCCTGCTCGCCGTCGGCACGGACGACGAGGTGCTCGCCACCGCGGGACCTACGACCGAGATCCGCGATCTGGAAGGTGCGACGGTCGTGCCCGGTCTCGTCGACGTGCACAACCACCACCTCATGGCCGGCGAGGCCGACCTCTTCCAGCTCGCCTTCCCGCCCACGGCGGGGCTCGACGAGGTGCTCGAGGCGGTTCGCGCGTACGCCGCCGGGCTCGGCCCGGACGAGTGGATCGTGGGGGAGGCGTTCGGCAGCGTGCTGCTCGACGACTTCGCCCGCGCCGAGACCCGCGCGCGCTTCGACGAGGCGGCGGGCGGACGCCCGGTCGTCCTCACCGATGACAGTCACCACAACCGCTTCGCGAACTCCGCGGCGCTGGCGGCAGCCGGCATCCACTCCGACACTCCCGACCCTGCCCAGGGGCGCATCGTGCGCGACCCCGCGTCGGGGGAGCCGACCGGCCTGCTCATGGAGGCGGCGACCCTGCCGGTCACCGAGGCGCTCGACCGGAGCCTCGCCCGCACCCCCGAGCGCTACCGCCGCGCGAGCGCCCGCGCGATCGAGATCCTCCACTCGTTCGGGATCACCGCGTTCCAGGATGCCGCCGCCACCGTCGAGATCATGGGGGCGCTGCGCGACCTCGACGACGCCGGCGACCTGCACGCGTGGGTCGTGTCGTCGCTGCTGTCGAGCGAGTTCCTCTTCGCGAACACCCCCGTGGGCGACGAGCTCGTCGCGCGGCGCGAGGAGTTCCGCGCCCCGCACCACCGCCCCGATTTCGTCAAGGTCGCGCTCGACGGGGTGCCGCCCACCCACACGGGTGCGTTCCTCACCCCCTACCTGCCGAGCGCGGATCACGATCACGGCCACTGCGGCGTGACGACCATGGACCCCGCCGAGCTGACCGACTGGCTCACCCGCACGGCCGCGCAGGGCCTGGGCGCGAAGATCCACTGCACGGGAGACGCCGCCGTCCGCGTCGCGCTCGACGCGATCGCGGTGGTCCGCGCGAGCGGCGACACGAGCACCCGGTACCAGATCGCCCACGGACAGTTCGTGCACCCCGACGACCGCCAGCGCTTCGTCGGCCTCGACGTGTCGGCCGACATCTCACCGTTCCTGTGGTTCCCGGGCGTGATCCCGGATGCCATCGCCCAGGTCCGCCCCCAGCCCGAGGCCGCGCACCTTCAGCCCAACCGCGACCTCGTCGACCGCGGCGTGCTCGTCGCGGGCGGGTCCGACTGGCCGGTCAGCGTGTCGCCCAACCCGTGGGAGGGGATTCAGGGACTCGTCACGCGCGCCGACCCGCTCGGCCGGGCACCCGGGACGCTGTGGCCCGAGCAGGCGCTGACCCTCGCGGAGGCCTTCGAGGTCTTCACCGTGAACGCCGCGACCGCGATGGGGCTCGGCGACGTGACGGGTTCGCTCACCGCGGGCAAGTCGGCGGACTACGTCGTGCTCGACCAGGACCCCTTCACCGTCGACATCGAGCGGGTCGTGGACACCCGCGCGGTCGAGACGTGGTTCGCGGGCCGACGCGTGTGGACGCCGTGAGCCCTGGCATCCGTCCCGCTCGAAAGCTTCCCCCCCTGCACCACTACGCAGCACTCACCTCACCGCAAGGAGCATCATGAAGCGCAGTCTCCGCCTGACCGCCCTCGCCACGGTCGCCCTCGCCGGCCTCGCCCTCTCGGCCTGCAGCACCACGGCAGCCGATGACGCCGGTACCGGGGCCACCGCCTCGGCCGAGCGCGGCCCGGTCAAGAAGATCTTGTTCGACTACCCCTTCACCGCCCTGCCCGTGTACGGCGCCATCACGAACATCGTGCAGGCGCGCGCGGCCGAGAAGGGCGTCGAGGTCACGTTCACCAACGACGAGATGGACCTGCAGAAGCAGGTGAGCCAGCTCACGTCGAACCTCGGCAGCGACGTCGACGCGGTCGTGTCGTTCCCCGTCGACCCCGCCAGCCTCGAGTCGGTCGCCCAGCAGTACCGGGCCGCCGGGAAGTACTGGGTCACGTACGGCGGCGACATGACGAACCAGGATGCCACCCTGCAGTTCAGCTTCTACCAGTCGGGGTACGACCTGGGGAAGGATGCCGCGCAGTGGGCGCTGAAGAACGTCGGGCCGAACGCCGAGGTCATCGTGCTGAGCGAGACCGAGCGCCAGATCGGTCAGGAGCGCACGAAGGGCCTGCTCGACGGTCTCAAGGAAACCGGCCCCGACCTGCAGATCGTCGGCGAGCAGCAGGCGGTGACCCCCGACGACGGTCTCTCGGTGACCACGACGCTGCTCGCGCAGCACCCGAACGCCAACGTCGTGGTCTCGGCCGTCGGCGATGCCGCGCAGGGCGCGTACCAGGCGCTCGTCGCGTCGGGTCGCGCCGAGAACGACCCGAAGACCTACGTCGGCGGCCTCGACCCGAACCTCTTCCTGCTGCAGAAGATGCAGGAGGGCAACTTCTTCCGGGCCGCGACCTACTTCTCGCTGAAGGACCTCGTCGACAACGTCATCGACATCCCCATCGCCCTCGGCGAGGGGAAGACGGATGCCAGTGTCGACCTCCCCGTGAAAGTGGTCACGGTCTCCGACCCGAACCTGTCGAGCTACATCACCGAGCTCGGCGGCTGACCTCTCGGCGGGGCGGGGTGACCCGCCCCGCCCCTTTCCGACGAGAACGGAATCGACATGTCTGTCACCGTGCGCGGCCTGACGAAGCGGTACGGGGCGACCCTCGCCCTCGACGACGTCACCCTCGACATCCCCGGCGGGCGCATCCACGCGCTGCTCGGCCACAACGGCGCCGGGAAGTCCACCCTCATCGCGTGCCTGGGCGGCGGCGTCACCCCGACCGCCGGCACCATCGACATCGACGGCACGACCCACGACGCCCTCACCCCGCGGACCTCCATCGCTGCGGGCGTCGCGGTCATCTACCAGCACCTGAGCCTGCTGGAGAACATGACGGTCGCCGAGAACCTCTTCATCGGCCAGGAGCTCACGGCCGGCGGTCTCATCCGCCGCGGCGAGCAGCGTCGGCTCGCCCGCGCGGCTCTCGACGCGGTCGGCGCGATCGGCATCGACCCCGACGTGAAGGTGTCGACTCTGCCGATCGGCCAGCGACAGCTCGTCGAGATCGCGAAGGTCGTGCGGCGCGACGCTCGGCTCATCGTGTTCGACGAGCCGACCGCCGCCCTCTCGCGGGCCGAGGCCGCCCGCCTCGGTGAGCTCGTGCGCGACCTCGCCGGCCGGGGGATCGCGATCCTGTACGTCACGCATCTGCTCGGTGAGGTGCTCGCGCTCGCGGATGCCGCGACCGTGATGCGCAACGGTCGCGCCGTGTGGTCGGCGGAGGGTTCCGCCATCACGCGCGACGCGTTGGTCGCGGCGATCAGTGACGGTCACGGCGCGACGAACGAGCGTCCCGCACCGCCTCGCCGCGCGGACATTCCGGTGCTCGAGGTTCGTGGACTCACCGCGCCGGGGCTCGCGCCGATCGATCTGGCCGTCGCGCCCGGCGAGATCGTGGCCTGCTACGGTCTTGTCGGTTCGGGACGCACGCGGTTCCTCAGTACGGTCTTCGGACGGATGCCGCGCACCGGCGGAACGCTCTTCATCGACGGCGTGCCGCGCGAGACGCGCTCACCCGCGCAGGGACTGCGCGCCGGTATCGCCCTCGTTCCGGCGGACCGCGCGCGAGAGGGGCTGTTCGCCGCGCTCCCCGCCCAGGACAACACCGTCATCGACGCGATGCGCCGCCTCGGATCGTGGGGGCTGCGGTCGCTTCGCGCCGAACGAGGGGTGTTCGACCGCATCGCGGACGGTCTCGCCCTGCGTCCGCGGGCTGCCGACCTGCCCGCCGGTCGGTTCAGCGGCGGCAACCAGCAGAAGATCCTGCTCGCACGCTGGGTCAACGACGCCGCGCGTACACGGGTGATCCTGCTCGACGACCCGACCCAGGGTGTCGACGTCGGTGCCCGGAAAGACATCTACGACGCGATCAAGACCCTCGCCGCCGAACAGGGCATGGGCGTGATCGTCGCGACCAACGAGCCCGAAGAGGTCGTCGACCTCGCGCACCGCTGCCTCATCTTCGCGAAAGGGGCGGTGATCGACGAGATCGATGTCGCCCTGACCACGGCTGACGGCCTGCTCTCGGCCATCCACACCGCCCCCGCCGCGGGAGCCACGACCGGACCCGTCGCCCACCCCGCTTCCGCCGATCTCACCGAAGGATCCCTGCCGTGACGAAATCCACCGTGACGGGCCCGCTCGTCACAGAGAACCGCTTCCTGCGCGCCGCTGTCGAGGGCGTCGTGCGCACCCCGTTGCTCATCGTGCTGATCATCCTTGTGATCGGTGTGCAGATCGCGACCGATTCCTTCTTCGGATGGCAGAACATCCGCGGCATCCTGCAGGACAGCGCGGTCATCGCGATCGTCGCCATCCCCGTCGCGATGCTGCTCATCGCGGGCTACATCGACCTCTCGGTGGGCTCGAGCCTCGCGCTCGGCGGGGTGGTGGCATCCCTCGTCATGGACAAGGGCGCCGGACAACCGGCCGTCGCCATCGTGCTCGCGATCCTCGCGGGGGCGGTGGTCGGGCTGGTGAACGCCGTGATCATCACCGTGCTGGGGTTGAACTCCTTCATCACCACCCTCGGCACGCTCACCGCGGTGCGCGGGGTGGCGCAGCTCATCAGCCCCACGCCGCGGAACAACTTCGGCGACCAGTTCGGCCTGCTCGGCGTCGGGACGGTCGCGGGCGTGCCCCTGTCGGTGTGGATCGCGGCGCTGCTGCTCATCGCCGCCGGGATCTTCCTGTCGCTCACGCCCACCGGCCGCCACGTCTACGCCGTCGGCGTCAATCGGCAGGCGGCATACCTGTCGGGCGTTCCGGTGCGGCGCCTGCCGTTCGCGCTCTTCGTGCTGTCGGGGGCGATGTCGGGCTTCGCCGGCACGATCGTGGCGGCCCGCCTCAACAGCGCCCCGGCGGGGCAGCTCGGCGCCGGATTCGAACTCGTCGTGCTGACGGCGGTGCTGCTCGGCGGGGTCGCGCTCACCGGCGGTGAAGGAACGATCTTCGGTGTCGTCGTGGGCGTGCTGTTCTACGGCGCGCTGAACAACTCGCTCGTGCTGCTGGGCGTCACGACGTTCTGGCAGGCGGTGGCCAGCGGCCTCGCGCTTGTCGCCGCGATCGGCTTGAGCGCGCTGACGCACGTGCTGCGGCTGCGGCTGGCGACGGCGCGGGCGCGGAAGCTGGTGGCGCTGGCGGCGTGACCCGGCCTCTGCTCGTAAGCCGCGCTCCTTCGGGGGCGCGGCTTACGCGTGGTCGGGTGGGTCGCCGGGGCGGGCGACACGTCATGGATTTCGGATCAGCGCACCGGATTCAGACGGATGCCCTCGTGGCATCCCATTCTGTTGCCCTCATCCGACTCTGGTGCGTTCGTCCGATCCGGTGGGCCCCGAAGCGACCCGGACACGCGGAAGGCCGCGCCCCTCGCGGGACGCGGCCTTCGAGACGGGAGTCCTCAGCGCTCCAACGGACGCGCCGGGTCGTACTCGACCGGATGCACGGTGTTCGACAGCAGGCGCCCGTGCGCGCCGAAGGTGAAGTGCGTGGCGCCGGAGCCCGACTCGTCGGTGCCGAACAGCACGCCGTGGGCGCGCAGAGCCTTCTGGTCGCGGTGGTCGGCGATCGTGACCGAGCCGCACGGGATGACCTTCTCACGCCACGTGAAGACGTAGATGCCCGGGCGCACGCGCCACACCGTGTTCTCATCGGTGTCGGCCAGGCCCTGCTCGGGGCCGGCGAGGCAGTGCCACGAGTACCAGTGCGGCGAGAGGTACACGTGCTCGTAGGCGTGCACCGTCGAGTACACCCACAGCACGCGGCGGCCGATCAGCTCGTCGGTCGGCGCCGGAGCGTCCCCGCGCACCTCGAGCTCGGCGATCGTCGCCGGCGTGAAGCTCATCTGCACCGCGGTGCGCCCGGGCGAGGCTGTCCCCAGGGTGCTGATCACCGTCAGCGCGTGCCCGCTGCGCAGATCGAGGATGAGGGTCACGGTCTCGTCGGGGCGTGCGGCGGGGGTGTACTGGGCGTAATACAGCTCCTCGTCGACCTCGATGACCTCGACGGCGTCGCGTCCGGTCTCGGCTCCCGACGTCCACTCCACGGCATCCGTCCCGAAGCGGTACGCGGTGCGCGCGCCGTTCTCGTCCACGGTGGTGAACGCGCGCCCGGCGAGGGCGTCGGTCAGCTCGGCCTTGGCGGCGTCGAAGCCGGGAGCGAGCCCGTCGAGGGGCAGCCAGGTGCGGGTGTCGGACAGGTTCAGGGTGTCGGTCGTCATGCGATTTCTTTCTCTGGAGGGAGGGAGGAGCGGGACGGATGCCGCGGCCCCACGCCTCGCCGGGCGTCGGCCGAGAGTGGCCGGACGGGACGGGCCCGCCGGGGTGCGGCATCCGGGATCAGAGTCCGGGGACCGGGTCTTTGCCCTTCTCGGCCGAGGCCACGTTGAAGGCCTCGAGGTCGTCGGACAGCCCGGCGTACACGGCGGGCTTGCGGCGGCGCAGGAACGCGGCGTAGCCGATCCCCCCGATCACGGCGGCGACCAGCAGGAGCGGCATCAGGCGGATCGCGGGCTCGTTGGATCCGGCGACGACGTCGAAGTTCACGACGGCCAGCACCACGATGACCGACAGCGCGAGGAAGCCGATGCCCGGGGCGATCAGCGTGCTCCACCAGCGGCGGTCGCCGCGGCGGCGGAAGAAGACCACGATCGAGAGAGCCGCGAGCGCCTGCAGCACGATCACGGAGAGCGTGCCGAAGCCGAGCATCGCGGGGACGAGGTTGAGGATCGGGTCGAGGCCGACGAGGGCGAAGATCCCCGCGACGATCGCGGCGAACCCGGCCTGCACGATGCCCGCGATCTGCGGGGCACCCGAGGCGCGGGTGCGGGCGAGGGCGAAGGGCAGCACGCGGGCGCGGCCGAGAGCGTAGAGGTAGCGCGTGGCGGAGTTGTGGAAGGCGAGCATCGCGGCGAACAGGCTGACCAGCAGCAGGATCTCCATCACGACGGTGAGCTGCGGGCCGAGGTAGGTGGCCGCGAGGCTGAAGATGAGGTCCCCCGTGGCGAGGTGCTCCTGCGCGGTGCCCTGCGCCTGGGCGACGCCGGTCGCACTGACAACGGCCCAGGTGGTGACGCCGAGGATGACGCCGATCGCGATGATCGCGGTGTAGGTGGCGCGGGGGATGGTCTTGAGGGGGTTGCGCGCCTCTTCGCCGAACAGCGCGGTGGCCTCGAACCCGAGGAAGCCGGTGGCCGCCAGCAGCAGCCCGATCGGGAGTGAGCCGGAGAAGACGGCCTCGAGGGAGAAGGCGCCCAGGTCGTACCCCGTCTGCACGAGCACCGAGATGTCGAACACGACGAGCATCAGCACCTCGAGGACGAGGGCGACGCCGAGCACCTTCGACGAGAAGTCGACGCCCGTGCGAGCCATGAGGAAGCAGACGACGATCGACAGCAGCCCCCACACGTACCAGTGCAGGTCGAAACCGGTGAGCCCGGCGATGATCGACTGCATGAAGAAGCCGCTCGTGCCGATGGTGCCGACGACGAAGAAGTTGTAGCCGAGGGTCGCGATGAGGCCGGCGATGAGACCGCCGGTGCGCCCGAGACCCTTCACGACGAAGGCGTAGAAGCCACCCGCGTTGACCAGCTGCTTCGACATCTGCGCATAGCCGACCGCGAACAGCAGCAGGATCACCGCGATGATCAGGAACGACGCGGGAGTGCCGCCGCCGTTGCCGAGCGCGATCGCGAGCGAGGCGACCACGACGATCCCCGTCAGCGGCGCGACGGCGGCGAGAACGAGGAAGACGATGCCGGCGACGCCCAACGCGCCGCGCTGCAACGCGGTGGAGGAGCCGGCGGAGGTCGAGTCGGTCATGGCGAATCCTTCGGGTTCGGGTTCCGAGCGGGCAGCAGCGCCCGTTGCAGCGATCTTGCTCCGCTCGCGGGCTCCGGACTTGACCGCCGGTGAGGGGGCCTGTTGCGTCCGTGCAGGGACGGATGCCGCCCGCCGCCGCCGCGAACAGGATGGCGGCATGGACCTTCACCTCACCGCGCGCAGAGCGCTCGTCACCGGCGCCGCCGGGGGAATCGGCCGCGCCGCCGTGCGGGCGCTCGCCGCCGAGGGGGCGCGGACCGCAGCGACCGATCTCGACCCGCGCGTGCGGGAGATCGGGGCCCCCGCCGTCGTCGCCGACCTCACGGATGCCGACGCGGCCGTCGCCGCGGTGGACGCGTGCGCAGGGGAGCTCGGCGGACTCGACGTGCTGGTGCTGGCGGCGGGCATCTCCGGCCCGGTGGGCACCTCGCTCGCCGAGACGTCGGTGGCGGACTGGGAACGCGTCTTCGCCGTCAATGTGACGGGTGCCTTCCTCACGTTGCGCGCGGCGCTGCCGTGGTTGCGGCGGTCGGAGGCCCCCGCGGTCGTGATCGTCGCGAGTGACTCGGCGTTCGTCGCCACCCCGGGCATGGCACCGTACGGCGCCTCGAAAGCCGCCCTGCTCCAGCTCGCGCGCGCTGCCGCTGTGGAGCTCGCCCCCGAGGGGATCCGCGTCAACGCGGTGTGCCCCTCGATCGTCGACACCCCGATGAGCCGCGGAGATCTCGGGATGCCGAGCGGCTTCGCCGACGCGGAATACCCCGTGCAGACGCCGGCCGAGGTGGCCGACCAGATCGTGCTGTTGGCATCCCCGCGCCTGCGGCCGGTATCGGCGGCGACCTGGGTGTCGGACTTCGGGGTGAGCGCACGGTCGGGGTTCCCGGCGTGAGCGTCGGGTCGGCGTTGCGGCGCAGGACAGGTTCGCGCGGCTGCGTGGGCGAAAGGCTGACCGCGGGAGCGCGGTCGACAGCAGGCTCGCGCGCGGGCGCGAGCGGAGAGCAGGAATGATGAACGACGACCTGCGGGGCCAGGTGGCCCTGGTGACGGGCGGCGGAACGGGGATCGGCGAGGCGGTCGCTCGGCGGCTCGCGCGCGAGGGCGTGCACGTCGTCGTGACGGGGCGCCGCCTCGAGCGCCTCGAGCGCGTTGCGGCGGATATCGGGGGGACCGCGATCTCCGCGGATGCCGCGCGCTCCATCGACGCGGAAGCGCTGATCGCGCGCGTCCTCGAGGAGCGCGGGCGGCTCGACATCGTCGTCGCCAACGCCGGCGGGCACGGCTTCGCCACCGTCGCCGAAACCGACGACGACGCGTGGGAGGCGGCGCTGCGCGCCAACGTCACGACGGCGTTCGTGATCGTCCGGGCTGCCCTTCCGGCGCTCATCGCCGCCCGGGGTCGCGTCGTGGTGATGTCGTCGATCGCGGGCCTCGCCGCCGGACCCTCCGTCGCCGGTTACACCGTCGGCAAGCACGCCCTGATCGGGCTCACGCGCTCCCTCGCGCGCGACTACGGCCGCGCCGGCGTGCGGGTCAACACGGTCTGCCCGGGCTGGGTCGCGACACCCATGGCCGATGAGGAGATGGATGCCTTCGCCCGAGCCGCCGGGCTCTCCGACCGCGCCGCAGCGTACGCGGCCGTGACCACCGACGTGCCGCTCGGACGCCCGGCGCAGCCCGACGAGATCGCGGGCGTGGTGCGTTTCCTCGCGTCCCCGGACTCGTCGTACATCACCGGAGCGACGATCGTCGCCGACGGCGGCGCGCACATCGTCGACGTACCGACGATCGCGTTCGACCACGCCGGGATGTGACCGCGCGGGCCGTGCTCCTGCCCTTCCGTCGCCCCATGTCCCCCTTCTGGTGGGTTGAGGGCCCCTCAACCCACCACTTCTGGGACATGCTCCGTCAAAAGTGGGACTTGGGGGCGCTCAGCGCCCCGCGCGGCACTCGCTCGGGGAGAAGCCGAACGCCGACTTGAAGGTGCGGCTGAAGTGCGCGGCATCCGGGAATCCCCATCGCGCGCCGATCGCCGAGACCGACTGATCGGCGAGCAGCGGATCCGTCAGGTCGCGCCGACAGCGCTCGAGGCGGCGCGCGCGGATGAGCGCGGCCACGGTCGTGCCCTGGCCCTGGAACAGCGTGTGCAGGTGCCGCGTCGAGATGTAGTGCGCGGCGGCGATCGTGGCCGGCCCCAGGTCGGGGGAGGCGAGGCGCGTGTCGATGTGCTCCTCGACGCGGCGGCGGAGAGCGGCGTGCGGATCCGTCGCGGCGACATCGCTGCCGAGCTCGTGCGCGTAGACCGTCGTGAGCAGGTCGAGGGCGGTGTGCACGAGCCGCGATCCGGACGGACTCGCGACCTGGTCGAGGTGCGTGCCGAGCTGCGCCAGGAACGGGGCGACGACGCCGCCGAGTCCGCCGTCGCCCGCCACCCGTACGGCGGTCAGTTGCGAGAGAGCTGAGGAGGGCAGGGGGAGGGCGCTCGGCGAGAACATCGTCACGATCGTGCGGAAGTCGCCGCTGAACGCCAGCGTGTACGGCCGCGAGGTGTCGTAGACGGCGAAATCGCCGGGACGCAGGAGCGCTTCGCGGCCGTCCTGGATCAGCAGCCCGGTGCCGGCGAGCATGAGGCTCATCTTCACGGCCGGGCCGTCGGCGCGCGCGATGAGGTCGGGGGTGCGCTCGACGACGTGCGCGGTCGCGGCGACGGTGCTGACGTGGATGCCATCGGCCGAGGCCGCGCGAATGGAGCCGCGGAAGCCGTCGGGGTCGGCGGCGGTGACGTGCAGGGGGACGAAACTGTCGTCGACCGCCGCGCGGAACGCGGCCAGGTCGGCGGCATGGATGGCGGTCACGCCCGGCTGGCGGATGGCGGCGATCGGCATGGGAGACCTCCTCGTTTCCCTCGGCACTCGGTTCCCACGTCCTTTTTATCCGACGCTTGTAGAACCAAAGTTTCCCGAATATTACCCCGATGTATCGGATGCCGCGAGAGTCCCGTTCAGCGGAGCATGTCGACGAGCGCGTCGACGGTGGCGAGCATGCGCTCCTCGCGCGCGGTCTCGGGCAGGAGCACGCCGTTGGCCTGCATGCCGTTCACCGCGTGCAGGATCGCATCGCTCACGGCCTGCACGTCGAGGCCGTCGCGCACCTCGCCGCGCTCCTGCGCCTGGGTCACCATCTCGGCGAACGCCCGCTGCCACTGACGCATGAGCCCACGGAACATCTCGGCCAGGGCCGGATCAGCGGCGGCGTACTCGAGGAAGGCGATGACGATGCGGGCCTCGAGCGAGCGCTCCTCGTCGATGGGCGCCGCCTCGAGGAGGAACGCCCGCAACGCCGCGAGCCCGGTGTCGCCCGTTCGGGCACGGCCCTGCTCGAAGCGTGCGGTCGTGGCGTCGAAGACGTGCGCGAACGCGGCGGTGAGGATCGCGCTCTTGTCGGGGAAGTAGTGCGTGACGCTGCCGTTGGCGAGCCCCAGCTCGCGCGCGAGCTCGCGCATCGTCGTCGCCTCAATGCCGCGCTCGGCGATCAGACGCCACGTGGCCAGCACGATCTCGTGGCGTCGGGCTTCGTGATCCACGCGTCGGGGCACGGCGGTTCTCCTCGGTCCTGTCCGGATGCCGAGCCCCACCCTCGCGCGAGGGAGACGGCGGGCACGGACCGGCCCACCCTATCCGCCGGCGCAACGTCAGCGATGCGCACAGGGTCCGTGGCATCCGGGGGTTCTGGCCTGAGATTGTGGGCATCGCGGAGGTTGTGTCCGCGGCTCGCGCGCGGGCCCGGCCTGCGTACCTTCGGCGATCTGCGCAGGGTCAGTGGCATCCGGGGGCTGCGGGCTGAGGTTGTGCGCATCGCGGAGGTTGTGCGCCGGCCCCCGCCCCGCCCTCAGTGCGCGCAGTGGCAGGTGTCTCCGCCGCAGCATCCGTCGCCGCCCCGCGCGTGGGCTTGCGACGACTCCGGCAGATCGAGCGCGGGATTGCGGTCGAGGAAGCCGTAGGGCTTGAGCCAGAATCCGGCGTAGTCGACCGGCATGATGGGCCAGTCCTCGGGGCGTGGCACATGCGTGAGGCCGAAGGTGTGCCAGAGCACGAGGTCGGCTCCGTCGATCGAGCGGCCATCGGCCGTGTAGGCGGGAAGGCCCGCGCCTCCGGCGTGAGCGTTGGGGTAGCGGCCGGCGGGCCAGCGCTCCTCAGGGTCGTAGGCGGTCCCCCAGAGGTGCTTGGTCGCGAAGGCGGCCCGGGCGGCGACGGTCGAGGCCGGGTCGGCCATCAGCAGCGCGGTCGGTTCCGGGATGAGGTGGTACGCCGTGGGCTTGCCCACGTAGTTGGTCCGAGAAGTCGACTGCACCTCCCATACGCGCGCCACGGAGGTGTCGGCCTCGCGCTGCGCCTCCTGCTCGGTACGCAGCGGGGTGTGCGACCACGTGAAGGCATTGCCGAACGGGTTCTCAGGCCCCATCGGGATGCGCACGGCATCCACCTCGAACAGGCGGTTCTCGTCGCCGTCGATCGCCATGTCGAGGCGTGCCGAGAAGAGGTGCTGGTGCACGGGAGCGAAGACGCCGGGCGCAATCTCGGGAGCGTGCCGGTTCGTCGAGCCGGGCTCACCGCCGCCGACGAAGACGATGCCGGTGGCCTTGGCCTCGACCTGGATCGAGCCGTCGAGGTAGAAGTACCAGAAGAAGCCGTAGTCGTAGTTGCCGATGGTGGCGAAGTACGACACGACCAGACGCCGCGAACGACGCACGTGCGAGCCGACCGGGCCGGGCTCGGTGTGCTTCCAGAGGACGCCGTAGTCCTCCTCGTGCATGCACACCGCATTCGGGATGCGCATCGCATGACCGTGGTCGTCGGCGACGTGCCCGTCGAAGTAGTGGATGACCCCGAGGCAGTCGCATCCGAGTTCCAGGTGATTGGCGTTCTTGCCGAGCAGGTACTCCCCGGCGTCGAAGTAGCTGATCCAGAACCGGGTGTTGCTCGTGTCGCCGTAGGGCACGACCATCTCGGGCACGCTCGCGCGCGAGAGCACGGGGCGATTGTCGAAGCGCACGTCGTGCAGCACGAGTCCTTCGCGGGCGTTGAAGTCGACGCGCAGCGTCCAGTTCTCCCACCGCACGTGGGAGCCCTCGACGTGGAAGCTCGGGCCCTCGGGCTGCGTGATCTCGATCGGCTTCAGCGTCGTGCGCGCGGGGCCGGTGGCCTCGGGGTCGTACCGGCCGCTGCCGGAGGGAACGGGCACGTCACCCTCGTCCTCGATGCCGATCACCCGGTTCGCGGTGAGGTCGATGTGCACGATGAGGCCCTCGACGGGGTGCGCCCAGGCGATGTCGTCCTCGCTGTCGCGGAGGAAGGTGAGGGACCGGATGACGCGGCGCCCGACCTCGTTCTCCCGCCCGACGAAACCGGGGGCCAGAGGGGTGCAGAACGCGAGGTCGATGCGGTCGGCGAGGCCCCGGCGCTCCATCGCCGCGCGCCACTCGGGCGAGGCCTTCACGAGCTCCGCGGCTCGCTCGTATTCCTCGAAGAGGTATTGCGGCTGTCCGTACGGCGAGACGTCGGCGGGGTAGCGGCGGGAGTCGCGCACCTCACCCGCCGTGATCGACACGATCGCCTCGGTCACCTCGCCGGTCGCGGTGTCGAGCAGGGTGACGTCGGCGCGGCGGTCGATCGGATCTCCCGGATGCCACGAAGCCACGGCCTTCTTGTCGGGTTCGGCGGGCAGCAGCATGGGCACCCGCATGGTCTCGCCCAGCAGGCCCGCGGCGACGAGGATGTCGCGCGTGCGCTCGATCTCTTCGGCGGTGAGGGGGTCCAGCGGGTGGCCGGCGGGACCGGCATCGTGCGGGGCGCGGACGTCGGGGTTGCCGCCGGGCTGCGGGGGAGCGGCCTCGTTCGCGCGCTCGAGGTCGGGGTTCTCCATCGCCTGGTCGGGGACAGCGTGTGCGTGATCGTGCATGGTGGGGCCTCCGGCATCCACTCTCGCCTTCCGCTGCCGCGGAGGGATTGACTGGCCGTGCACACCGGGTGACTGCGCGCGCGGACCGCAGTATTATCAAGCGATAACACCGCCCCCGGAAGGACCGCGGATGCCGACCCCCCGACGCCGTCCCGCGCGCGATGCCGAGCTGCTCGCCGGGTCCGTGCGTGCCTTCGCCGCGCGCGGATACTTCGGCACGTCGACCGCGCAGGTCGCCGCGGAGATGGGGGTCTCGCAGCCGTACGTGATCCGCACGTTCGGGTCGAAGCTCGAGCTCTTCGTCCGGACGCACGCGTTCGCCGCCGCGGAGATCGTCGAGGTCTTCCGCGCCGCGATGATGGACGGCTTCGACGGGGATCGTCTCGGCGCCGCGTATCGCGAGCTGGTCCTGTCGAATCCTGCGGCCCTGCTGGTGTGGGCGCACGCCTTCTCGGCGGCGACCGCCGAGCCGACGATCGGCGCGGAATCCCGGCGGCAGTTCGACGACGTCTACCGGACGCTGCGCGACGCCGGGGCGAGCGACGTCGAGCTGTGGGCGTTCATGGGGCGCGGGATGCTCATCAACAACCTCCTCCTGATGGAAGCCCCGCGGTACTCCCGCGACTACGACTTCGCCCCGCTCATCGACCTCGTCTTCGGTGGGCGGCCCGCGCTTTCCCCCTCACCCGGCGCCTCGAGTGCCCCCGCCCCCGATCAGGAGTGACATGAGCGACCTCGTCCCGTTCACCGACAACTTCAGCGATCTGTCGAACACCGACGGCTATCAGTTCGAGTTCCGCTGCGAACGCTGCGGCAACGGATACCGGTCGGCGTTCCGGTCCGACCCGCGGGCCGCCGGGCAGCGGCTCGCGCGCGGGATCGGCAACCTCTTCGGCGGGCAGGTGTCGCAGTTCACCTCGATGGCCGATCGGCTCCTCGACCGCGGGACGAACTCTCCGGCCAAGGACCAGGCGCTGCGCGCGGCGACGGCGGAGATCGCCCCGAAGTTCCACCAGTGCCGCGCGTGCAGCGACTGGGTATGCGACGACGTGTGCTGGAACGACGGGGTCGGGCAGTGCGTGCGCTGCTCGCCGATCGCGGTCGAGGAACTCGCGCAGCTGCAGGCCGAGGCGCGACGCCGCCAGGTGCAGGAGCGGCTCGAGACCGTCGACCTGATCGGGGGTGTCGACCTGAAGACGCCGGCCCGGCCGCGCTGCGGCGCGTGCGGCGCGCAGTCGCACGGCGGCACGTTCTGCGGGGAGTGCGGGTCGCCGCTCGTCGTCGTCGCCACCTGCACGGGCTGCGGTTCCGAGAACCCGTCGGGTGCCCGTTTCTGCTCCTCGTGCGGGACGGGCCTGACGTCCTGATCATCTGACGCGCGAGGGGTCATCTTCTGTCGCTTCGGCGCGTGCCGAGTGACGGAGAACGCTCCCACACTCGTCAGAGGGCCACGCGGATCGCCTCGGCCGCTGCCGACAGACGCTCGGCGATCGCGGCGTCGCCGAGATCGGTCGCCACGTACACCGCCGCCACGGTGGCGGGCTCCCGTCCCTGCACGCTGAGTGGCACGGCCACCGCGCGCAGCGACGGCACCACCTCGTCGTGACTCGTGGCCCATCCGCGCTCCGCGGCGTCCGCGACCTCGGCCGCGAGGCGAGCGTCGACCGTCTCGGGCCAACGGCGCGGCGGCAACTGGGCGAGGATGGCTCGGCCGGGGGCGCCGCGCGTGACCGGATGCCGCGCCCCCGGCCGCTGAGCGACGGCGGTGACCGCGTGCCGCGGCTCGACGCTCGTGAGCGTCACGCACTCGTCGTGGTCGAGCACCACGAGGAAGCACGTCATGCCCAGCTCGTTCGCCGCCGCGGTCAGCTCGGGCAGGGCCTCGGCCTGCAGGTCGGCGGCGACCCCTGCCGCCAGTGCGGCGAGACCCGTTCCGAGGCGCACCGCGCCCGCGGCATCCCGGGTCACCAATCCGTGGTCCTCGAGCGTGCGCAGCAGGCGGTACGCGACCGAGCGGTGCAGCTCGACGCGGGCCGCCAGGTCGTCGATCGACAGGGGAGTACGCGCGTCGGCGAGCTCTTCGAGCAACCGGATGCCGCGGCTCAGCGTCTGCGACGCGGGTGACGCCTCTTGCCGTGCGGGCATGGGGGAGCTAGCCTCTCGTTCGATAGATGAACGCTGTGTTCGAATATAGAACGAACACCCGCGGCGAGCAAGTCCGACGACGACGTCAGGAGAAACGATGCAGTTCCACCACCACGGTTACGTCTCCGGCGACCCGCGCGTGCAGAACGCCGCCGGCACCGGCATCGACCGCCCGGATGAGCTCTCCGACGAGGTCGACGTGCTCATCGTCGGCTCCGGGCCGGCGGGCATGCTGCTCGCGGCGCAGATGTCGCAGTTCCCGCAGCTCACCACGCGCCTCATCGAGAAGCGCGACGGCAGACTCGCTCTCGGTCAGGCCGACGGCATCCAGCCGCGCAGCGTCGAGACGTTCCAGGCCTTCGGGTTCGCCGACCGCATCACCGCCGAGGCGTACAACATCGGCTGGATGAACTTCTGGGCCCCCGACCCCGAGAATCCCGACCGCATCGTCCGCACCAGTCGCACCGAGGACTACGGCTACAAGATCAGCGAGTTCCCGCACCTGATCGTCAACCAGGCGCGCGTGCTCGACTACTTCGCCGAAGCGGCCGCGAACGGCCCGGCGCGCATCGCGCCCGACTACGGCGTGGAGTTCCTGGGGCTGACGGTGCGCGCCGACGATGTCGAGGTGCGCGTGGGCACCGCCGCCGGCGAGCGGACCATCCGCGCGCGGTACGTCGTGGGGTGCGACGGTGCCCGCAGCGGCGTGCGCCAGGCGATCGGCCGCACGCACGTGGGCGTGGCCGCGCGCCACGCGTGGGGCGTGATGGATGTGCTGGTCGAGACCGACTTCCCCGACTGGCGCATCAAGTGCGCGATCAACGCGGCGGCCGGGAACATCCTGCACATCCCGCGCGAGGGCGGGTACCTCAGCCGCATGTACATCGACCTCGGTGAGGTGGCGGAGGACGACGACCACCGCGTGCGGCAGACGCCGATCGAGGAGGTCATCCGCCGGGCGAACGAGATCCTGCACCCGTACACGCTCGACGTGAAGCAGGTGGCCTGGCACAGCGTCTACGAGGTGGGCCACCGGGTGACCGACCAGTTCGTCGACGACCTCGAGAACCCCCGCGTCTTCCTGACCGGCGATGCCTGCCACACGCACAGCGCGAAGGCCGGCCAGGGCATGAACGTCTCGATGCAGGACGGTTTCAACCTCGGCTGGAAGCTCGGTCACGTGCTCACCGGTCTCGCCCCCGTCGAGCTGCTGCGCACCTACGACGCCGAGCGCCGCCCCGTCGCCCAGCAGCTCATCGACTTCGACCGCGAGTGGTCGTCGCTCATGGCCCGCAAGCCCGGCGAGATCACCGACCCCGATGAGCTCGCGACCTACTACCTCGCCACCGCGGAGTTCCCCTCCGGCTTCGGCACGCACTACGCCCCGTCGCGGATCGTCGCGGCGGATGCGGCGGGGGAGCTGGCATCCGGATTCCCGGTGGGTCGACGCTTCAAAAGCGTCGAGGTCGTCCGGGTGTGCGACGGCAACGCCGTGCACCTGGGGCATCACGCCAAGGCCGACGGGCGCTGGCGTCTTTATGCGTTCTCGGATGCCGAGGGCTCGGCGCTCCGTGACTGGGCAGAGGCCGCACAGGCCATCGTCGAGCGCTACACGCCCGAGGGTGCCGACCTCGACGCCGTGTTCGACGTGAAGGCGGTCTTCCCCGGCTGCTGGGAGGACGTCGTCGACGTGCCCGCCCTGTTCCGCCCACGCTCCGGCCCGCTCGGCCTGACCGACCTCGAGAAGGTCTTCGCCGCCGCGCCCTCGGCGTGGACGAGCGCCGACATCTTCGCCGAGCGCGGCATCGGCGCCGCGGGGGCCGTGGTCGTCGTGCGCCCCGACCAGTACGTGGCGCACGTGCTGCCGCTGACCGACCCCGCGGGTCTCGAGCGGTTCCTCGCGGGCGCGGTGTCGACGCCGGCGGTCGCCGCGGCGAGCTGACGACCGTTCATGAAGACCGGCATCCCCTCGGGGCGCCGACCTTGATCGTTCCCCGGCCGGCCCGGCTCGCGCACGCCCTCGGCGATGTGCACAACCTCATCGGCATCCGGCCCCATCCGGCGGAGGATACGCACATCACGGAGTCTGTGCCCCGCGACGCGGGCATCGCTCGGGGCGCGGAGGCTCCCGATGGCGACAGTGGGGTCCACGGTGGCGACCCCGGCATGCGCTTTGTACACGACGTATATCGGCACCGCTTCGCGTGCTGAGAAGAATGGGCGGAAACCCCGCCCCGATCCAGGAGGACCCATGACCGATTCGCGCGAGAGCGAGCTGTTGGCATCCGTACCCACCGGCCTGTTGATCAACGGGGAGTGGCGCGCGGCCGAAGGCGGCAAGACGGTCGCCGTGTACGACCCGGCGACGGGCGACGTGATCCGCGAGATCGCCGATGCGAGCGTCGACGACGGGGTCGCGGCGATGGATGCCGCGGCTGAGGCGTTCCCGTCCTGGGCGGCGACCCCGGCCCGCGAGCGCGCCGAGATCCTCCGCCGCGCGTTCGACCTGCTGCAGGAGCGCAAGGAAGACATCGCGCTGCTGATGACCCTCGAGATGGGCAAGCCCCTCGCCGAGGCACGCGGGGAGGTCGGGTACGGCGGGGAGTTCCTCCGCTGGTTCAGCGAGGTCACCGCGCACACCCAGGGCCGCTACGGCGCGAACCCCGAGGGCACCGGCCGCATGATCGTCTCGCAGCACCCGGTGGGTCCCTGCTACCTCATCACCCCGTGGAACTTCCCCCTCGCGATGGCCACCCGAAAGATCGCCCCCGCGCTCGCCGCCGGGTGCACGGTCGTCATCAAGCCGGCCACCCTCACGCCCCTGACGACGCTGTTCTTCGCGCAGATCCTGCAGGACGCTGGCGTCCCCGCGGGCGTCGTCAACGTCGTCACCACCACCAACACCGGCCCCGTCTCGGAGCGCATCATCTCCGACCCGCGCCTGCGCAAGCTCTCGTTCACGGGTTCCACCCCGGTCGGGGTGAAGCTCCTGCAGCAGGCGGCCCCCGGCGTGCTCCGCACCTCGATGGAGCTCGGCGGAAACGCCCCCTTCGTCGTGTTCGACGACGCCGACCTCGACAAGGCCGTCGAGGGCGCGATGCTCGCGAAGTTCCGCAACATCGGCCAGGCCTGCACCGCCGCCAACCGCTTCATCGTGCAGCGCAGCGTGGTCGAGGAGTTCACCCGCCGGGTCACCGAGCGCGTGCAGGCCATGAAGATCGGCCGCGGCACCGAGGAGGGCGTGCAGATCGGACCCCTGATCGACGACCGCGCCGTCGACAAGGCGAAGACCCTGGTGGGGGATGCCGTCGAGCGCGGCGCGAAGGTCACCGTGGGCGGCTCGCCCATCGACGGCCCCGGGACGTTCTTCGAGCCCACCGTCGTGTCCGACGTGCAGCCGGGCAGCGACATCCTCCGCGAAGAGATCTTCGGACCCGTGCTCGCCATCATCCCCTTCGACGACGAGGACGACGCCGTGCGCCTCGCCAACGACACCGAGTACGGCCTCGTCTCGTACGTCTTCACCGAGTCGCTCGCGCGCGGTCAGCGCATGATCGACAAGCTCGAGACCGGGATGATGGGCCTCAACGTCGGCGTCGTCTCGAACGCCGCGGCCCCCTTCGGCGGCTGGAAGCAGTCCGGCCTCGGCCGCGAGGGCGGCGACGAGGGCATCCACGAGTACCTGCAGACGAAGTACACGCTGACGGCCAACCCGTACGCGTAAGCCACCGGATGCCGCGGCCCCGGCGCCCCGCGAGGGCCCGGGGTCGTGGCATCCGTCGTTCTGCCCGCCGCGGTGTCGGGCACAACGCAGGAGAATCGCTCGGCGGATGCCGCTAGGCGTTGCCGGAGACACGGTTCAACCGCGGAAGTCCTGCGTTGTGTCTGCCCGTCGCCCGGCGCGCGCCGCAGGAGTGGGCGTCAGCGCCGCGTCGACTCGCCCGGCACCAGCTCGACCGGGATGACGGCACGGTCGCCGTCGCCGCCGGCCATGAGGGTGTCGAGGATGTCCATCGCGCGGCCGGCGATCTTGCCCCAGTCCTGTCGCACCGTCGTGATGGTGGGGGAGATCTGCCGCGTCCAGGCGACGCCGTCGAAGCCGCACAGCAGCAGGTCGTCGGGCACCGACCGGCCCTCCTGCAGGGCGCGGAAGAACGCCCCCACCGCGTGCAGGTCGCTCACCGCGAAGACCGCGTCGACGGCGGCGTCGGTCTCGAGCAGTTCGGCCATCGCGCTCTGGCCGCCATCCATGCCGTAGTTCTCGCCGATGATCAGGACGTCGTCGTCGGTGACGCCCCGGTCGGCGAGTCCGGCGAGGAAGCCCTCGCGCCGCTCTTTCGTCGACGGGAGGTAACCCTCGCCGCCGAGCATGGCGAAGCGGCTGCCGCCGGCATCCACGAGATGGTGGGCGGCCACGCGCCCGCCGCCGAAGTTGTCGGAGCGCACCCATCCGCCGATCAGGGCGGAGTCGGCCGGCTCGTCGCACGCGACGATCGGCACCGGGCTCGCCTGGAGCCGGTGAACGCCCGAACGCGGCGGGCGCGAGGGCGACAGCAGCACCCCGTCGGTGCTGCGCACGAGGTTCTCGAGGGCCTCCAGCTCGTTGTCGGGCTCGTAGTCGGAACCGGCGAGGACGAGAGCCCAGTCGCGCTGCGCGCCCTCGCGCTCGAAGGCGTGGGCGAGCTCGGCGTAGGCCGGATGCCGCACGTCGGGCAGCACGATGCCCACGGTCGTACGGTCGGTGCGCCGCCGCCCGGACGCGCGCGGGTAGCCGACGCGCTGCGCCGCCTCGAGCACGCGGTCGCGCAGCTTCGGGCTCACGCCGCGGTTGCCGGTGAGGGCATTGCTCGCGGTCGCGAGGCTCACTTTCGCCTCGGTCGCCACCTCTTGGAGGGTCGGCGTCCGGCCCGGACCGTCGGTCATTCGGCATCCCCCCGCCGCGAGTGTACCCACTCGGGCGGAAGGGGATGCGCCGCCACGGCGCGCACGATATCGGCCAGCGCGCCGGCCTGCGCGGCGAACGCCCGCTCGCCCCACCGGGCATCGGCCGTGGTGGGGTCGCCGATCACCCCCGAGCGGGACAGGTCGTCGACGTGCCAGGGCACGCTGACGGTGCCGAAGGGCCGGGTGAGGGAGCCCACGGCAGCCCCCACCTCCTCGAGGCCGTCCGCCCGGGCGGCATCCATCTCGACCGCCGCCGGGTCGAGGGCGAGCAGCACGCTCGTCTCGTAGTGACCCGCGTGGGCGTCGAGGTCGCCCGTGGTCACCCCCTCGGCGAGCTCGGGCGGGAGCGCGAGCCCGGGCACGTGCACGGCGAACGCCGCGAGGCCCCGTCGCTCCCGAAGCTGACGGCAGGCCACATGCAACAGCTCGGGATTGCCGCCGTGCCCGTTGACGAAGAGAAGGCGCCGGATGCCGCTCGCCGCGACGCCGCGACCGATGTCGTCGGCGATGGCCAGAAGGGTCTGCGGCGACAGAGCGATCGTGCCGGGACGTCCGGCGTGCTCGGGGGAGAAGCCGAAGGGCAGCGGGGGAAGCACCCACGTCGCGACCTCTCTCGCGGCACGCGCGGCTGCGGCCGTGGCGAAGGCCGCCGCGATCGTGGTGTCGGTCGTGACGGGGAGGTGTGGTCCGTGTTGCTCGGTCGCGCCGATGGGGACGAGCGCCACCCCCTCTCGTGCGGCGACATCGGAGATCTGCGTCGAGCTCGTCATCTCAGTGCAGTCCGAGAAGCACCCGCGCCTCGGCCCGAGCCGCGGGGTCGGTGTCGTAGATCCCGCGGGACGCGAGGGAGAACGCCGTCGACCCGACGGTGCGCTCGCCGCGAGCCCACATGCACGCGTGCTGCGCGGTCAGTCGGACGAGCACGCCCTTCGCGCCGAGCGTGTCGGAGACGACCTCGGCGATCTGGTCGGCCAGGCGCTCCTGCATCTGCGGGCGGGCGGCGAGCACGCGCAGCATCGCGTCGAAGTCGCCGATCCCGGCGAGCGCGCGGTCGGGCAGGTAGGCCACCGACACGGTGCCCTGGAACGGCAGCAGGTGATGCTCGCACATCGAGGAGTAGGGGATGTCGTGCACCGCGACGGGTCCGGGGTAGACGCCCTCGATGGGCTCGCCGCCGCCGAGCGCGCGATGAGGATCGCCCGCCATGCCCGAGAAGAGGTCGAGGCCGGCGTGCGCGACGCGGCGCGGAGTGTCGACGAGGGTGGGGTGCTCGGTGTCGAGACCGATCGCGCGCATGTACATGCGGATGCCCTCCTCCGCGGCATCCAGGTCGGGAGTGATGTGCGTGGCGGCGACGGCGGTGAGTTCGGTCATGGGGGTGCGGCCTTTCGGGGGATCAGTGGAACAGAAGCTCGGTGGCGCGGTCCACGTACGCGTGGAACTCGGGCGTGCTCGTCATCTCGAGCGTGCGCGGCCGCGGGAGGTCGACGTCGATGACCTCTTTGATGCGACCCGGACGCGGGCTCATCACCGCGACCTGGTCGCTGAGGAAGACGGCCTCCTGCACGCCGTGCGTGACCATGACGGTGGTCGCCTGCTGCTCGCTCCACAACCGTTGCAGCTCCACGTTGAGCCGTTGCCGGGTGACGTCGTCGAGCGCGCCGAACGGTTCGTCGAGGAAGAGCACGCTCGGTCGAAGCGCCAAGGCGCGGGCGATGGCGACGCGCTGGCGCATACCGCCGGAGAGCTGCCACGGTCGCGCCTTGGCGAACTGCTCGAGGCGCACGAGGTGCAGAAGCTCGCGGACCCACTCCTTGTCGACGGGAAGCCCGGCGATCTCGAACGGGAACGCGATGTTGCGCTCCACCGTGCGCCAGGGCAGGAGCGCGTGATCCTGGAACGCGATGCCGTACGCGTGGGTGCGCCGCAGGGCCGCGGGGGTCAGGTCGTTGACGGTCGCGGAGCCCGAGGTGGGGGTGTCGAGACCGGCGAGCATGCGCAGCACGGTCGACTTTCCGCACCCCGACGGGCCGAGCAGCGACAGGAAGGAGCCGCGAGGGGTGTCGAGGTCGACGCCGTCCACCGCGATGACCGGGCCGCCCCGGGTCGTGAAGTGACGCGTGAGAGCACGGATGTGGACGCCGGACGCGGTCATGCGAGGCCTTTCTGGGCGGGGGTCGAAGCGCGCGGCGGAAAACGGCCGGCGAGCAGGAGCGTCTCGGCCAAGACGACCAGACCGTACGCGGCGAGCGAGAGCAGCACCGTGATCACGACCAGCGTCCACAGCAGCCCGTAGTCCGAGTACGACTTGCTCGTCAGCAGGTTCGCGCCGAGCCCCTCGAACGAGAAGAGGAACTCGTAGAGCGTCGCCGCCGACACGGTGGCCGGTGCGGCGAGCTTGAGACCGGCGAAGAGCGAAGGAAGGGATGCCGGCAGCTGGACGAACCGAAGCAGGGTCCCGCGCCCGCCTCCGTAGGCGTGCACGAGATCCACTGTCTCCGGCGTGGAGGATGACAGCCCCGCGCCGATGTTCATCAGCAGAGGGAAGAACGTGACGACCGCGGCCACCACCGCGGCGGTCAGGATGCCGGACCCGAACACCGCGTAGATCACCGGTGCCATCGCGATCAGGGGGACGGTCTGCAGCAGCAGCGCGAGCGGGAGGAAGATCGAGCGCAGCGCCCGAGAGACGGTCAGGGCGACCGCGCCGATGAATCCGGCGGTGACGCCGAGGAGCAGACCGACGGCGCTGTGCCCGAGCGTGACGCCGATCATGGGCACGAGCGCGGCGCGGCGCTCGGCGGCCTCGGCCGGGTTGCCGGCGCCGTCGACGAAGAGGTACCGCCACACGTCAATCGGGGTCTTGGCGAGGTAGGGGCTCAGCCCGGAGAACGTGATGGCCAGCTGCCACCCGACCAGCAGGAGCGCGGCGGTGCCGAGCGTGCACAGGGTCGTCCAGACCCAGGCGGGCAGGCGGATCATCGGATGCTCCCGGTGTGTGCGGTCCAGGGGGCGAGCAGGCGCCCGAGCAGCGCGATCGCGCCGTAGCCCAGCGCGGAGACGACCGTGGCGAGGAGGGCGATCGCCCACATGCCGGTGTAGTCGCCGACGTACTGCTGCGAGATGAGCAGGCGCCCGGCGCCCTCGTCGACGCCGACGGTGAAGAACTCACCCGTCATCGCGCCGAGGAAGGCAGCGGGGGCGGCGAGCTTGAGCGCCGCCAGGAGGGCCGGGATGGCGGAGATGACCCGAACTCTGCGGATGGCCGTCCAGGCGCCTCCGCCGTACGCGTGGACGAGGTCGATCTGCGCGGGCGCCGCCGAGCGCAGCCCGAGCAGCACGCCCACGACGAGGGGGAACTCCACGGCCAGCAGCGCCAGCACCACGCTCACGGCGCGGCTGCCCGAGGGGCTGAGCAGCACGACGATCGGGGCGATCGCGGCGGCCGGTGCGCACGCGGCGACCACGCCGAGCTGTGAGGCGAAGGGCCCGAGTGCCGGGGTGATCATGACCAGGATGCCGAGCACGAGGGCGATCGCGACGGCGAGGGAGTATCCCGTGAGGGCCGCGCCCGCGGTCGCCGCCAAGCCCTCCGCGTAGGCGCCGCCGAAGAGCCCGGTCGCGGCGCGGGCGAAGACGGGCAGCGGCGGGGGCACGGGTCCGGGGCTGCCGTTGTCGCGTTGGTACACCGTCACGGCGACGATGTGCCAGGCCACGATCAGGACGCCCAGTCCCGCGGCGCCGAAGAGGACGCCGCGCACGGCGGGTGGGATCATGACGCGGCGTCCTCTCTCATCGGTGTCTCGTCGGGCCGTTCAGGATGCCGGAACGGTGAAGCCGGGGATCAGGTCGGGGTTCTCGGCGTACACCTCCTGCAGCAGGGACGTGTCGAACATGCTCGGGTCGGCCGTGATGCCGGCCGCGGCGAGCGAGGAGACGGCCTGGTCGATGAGGTCGGGCGTGAGCGTGAAGATGCCGTTCTTCACGGTGTCGGGCGTCAGCATGAACGACGGGAGGACGCTTGCGGAGTCGACCTGGAGCTGGCGGTCGAGGCCGTTGTCGGCCCCGCCATGCTTCATGGCGACGTCGGCGATGGCATCCGTCCCCTTCGTCAGGGCGGTGTTCCAGCCCTCGATGCTGGCCTTCATGATCGCTTTGAGCTCGTCGCGGTTCTCGGCCAGCTCCTTGTCGCTGACGACCACGGCGTCACCGAACTGCGCGTAGTTCGCGTCGGCGAACGACATCGTGACGACGTCTCCGCCCGCGTTCTTCACGGCGATGGGGTAGTTGGTGAGGAAGCCGATGAGCGCGTCGACCTCGCCGTTCATGAGGGGGTCGACACCGTTGGGGACGGAGACGAACTCCACCGTGTCGGCGGGAAGGTCGTTGGCCTTCAGCACCGCCTCGACGGCGAGCTTGCCACCCGCATCGACGCCGATGCGCTTGCCCGTGAGGTCGGCGACGGTGCGGATGGGGTTCTTCGCGAGCGAGACGAAGCCGACCGGGTTCTTCACGAACTGCGCGCCGATGATCTTCAGGCCCGCGCCGTCGTTGATGGCGCCGGTGATGCCGGTGAGATCGGACGCGAGGCCGATCTGCGCCTGGCCTCCGAGGACGAGATCCCAGGAGTTCGTGTTGCCACCGCCGGCGATGAGATCGACCTTGTCGAAGCCGGCGTCGGTGTAGTCGCCGTCGTCTTCGGCGAAGTAGTAGCCGGCGAATTCGTAGTTCTTGATCCAGCTCAGGGCCACACTGGCGGTGCCGAACGAGCTGGAGCTGGCGCTCCCCGATGAGGATGCGGGCGAGGCGCAGCCCGAGACGACGAGGGCGAGGGTGAGGACGCCGGCCGCGGTCGTGGCGACGCGGCGACGGCGACGCGAGGCGCGGGTCGAGGGGCCGCGCGGCGTCGGGGAAGAGGGGTCAGGGGACAGGACGGTGCGAAGGTGTGACATTTCGGGAGCCTCCGTAGCGGTGTGTGTCCCGTAAATGTAAATCTTTTACATTTCGTCAAACCACGTCGTGCATGACAGTCCGATTACCGGACCTCGTGCGCGGGATGCCGTGCCCACGACGGGCGCGCGACCGAGAGGCACCGACCGTCAACGGGCAATGCCGCGCACGGATGACGGCGTCTGGGCGAACTCGCGCGGGCCGCTGACAGCGCCGCGAGCCCCGGATGCCACGGCCCGGCGCCCCGAGAGGGCTCGAGGGCGTGGTATCCACGCGTCTCCCCGCCGTGCTGCGTGCGAAACTCCTGAGTTTCGGGGCCGGCAGCGGCGGAACGGGCTTCCGGCGGACCGTCGCGCCCCGCTTCTCCGGAGTTCGGCCCGCCGGCGCGACGCGAGGTCGCGAGACCTCAGTCGCCCGCGTGCCGGTCGAGGAACGCGAACACCTCGGCGTCGTCGACACCGGGGAACATTCCGCGGGGGAGCGGCGAGAACATGTGCCGGTGCACGCGCGCGCTCGGCCAGGCCTTGCCCTGCCAGCGCGCCGCCGCGTCCGACTCGGGTCGACGGCAGCACGACTCGTCGGGGCAGCGCGAGACGCCCCGTGTCGAGGTCTCGCGGCCGCGGAACCATCGCGCGTCGTCGAACGGCACCCCCACGGTGATCGAGAAGTCCCCGTCCGAGGTGGTTCCCGTCTGCGTCGAGCACCAGAACGTTCCCGCCGGTGTGTCGGTGTACTGGTAGTGCTCGGTGGTGCGGTTGTGCTCGGCGAAGGCCGACCGCGCCGAGAACTTCTTGCACACGATCTGTCCCTCGACCGACCCCGTCACATCGGTGGGCAGGGGGAGGCCGTCGTTTTCGTACACGCGCGAGATCGCCCCGTCGCCGTCGACGCGGAGGAAGTGCAACCGGATGCCGAGGTGCGCGGTCATGAGATTCGTCATCCGCATCGCGGCGGCCTCGTGCGTGACGCCGAAGGCGTCGCGGAAGTCCTCGACGGCGAGGTTGCGGTCCTTCTTCGCCTGCGTGAGGAAGGCGACGGAGCTCGTCTCGGGCATGAGGCAGCAGGCCGCGTAGTAGTTGATCTCGAGGCGCTGCTGCAGGAAGTCGGCGTAGTCGGTCGGCGGTCGGTGCCCGAGCAGGCGGTGGGCCATCGCCTGCAGCGCCATCGAGCGAAGGCCGTGGCCGCCCGGGATCGATGCGGGCGGGAGGTAGATCCGGCCGTTCTCGAGGTCGGTGACGGAGCGGGCCGAGTGGGGCAGGTCGCTGACGTAGATCAGCTCGAAGCCCAGCTGCTCGGCCATGATGCTGACGGTGCGGTGGGTCAGCGCCCCCGTGCCGTGACCGGCGGCCTTGAGCTGCTTCTCGGCGAGCTTCTCGATCTCGGGCAGGTGATTGTCGACCGCCCTCATGCGCAGGCGCATCTCGGTGTTCGCGCGTCGCGCTTCTTCGGGGCTCGCGATCGTCTCGCGCTCGCGGCGCTGCAGTTCGCGGTGCAGGCCCAGCACCGCCTCGATCGTCTCGTCGCTGGTGCCCTTGGTCACCTTCACCGGCGCGATGCCGAGCTGCTGGAAGAACGGGCTCGACTGCGCGCGCTCGAGCTCGATCTCCAGCGCCGCCCGGCGGTTCGGCGGTTCGGTGGAGAGGAGCTCGGTGACCTCGGTCTCGGTCGCCCGCGCGATCTCCTGCAGGAGCGAGAGCTTGGGCTCGCGCTTGCCGTTCTCGATCAGGCTGAGCTGGCTGCCCGCGACGCCCACGAGCGCGCCGAGCTCATCCAGAGTGAGCCCGCGGGCGAGGCGGTGGTGACGGATGCGATGTCCGAGCGTGGTCAGTTCGAGCGACGAGGCCATTCCTTGACCATATCGAAAGATCCGCGAATTTTATGGACAGATTTGCCTTAAAGATCTCTTCCGACCCAGTCAGAGTGGGGGAACACCAAAGAATTCCGCTCGACAAAGGAGACGACATGGCCCTCGCTGACATCTTCGCCCGCCCCGCCGGCCGCCCCGCCGCCACCGCCGCGGTTGCCCGCCCCGGCTACGGCACGCGTCCCGAGGTCGACGGTCCGGGCATGCCGGGCCTCGTCGCCTGGGTCGACCAGGTCGCCGCGCTCACGCAGCCCGATCGCATCCACTGGGTCGACGGCTCGGCCGCCGAGAACGACGCGTTGCTGCGCGAGATGGTCGACGAGGGCAAGCTCATCAAGCTCAACCCCGAGTGGCGCCCCGGCTCCTACCTCGCCCGCTCTCACCCCGGCGATGTCGCCCGCCTCGAGTCGCGCACCTACATCGCGTCCGAGAGCGAAGAGGATGCCGGCCCCACCAACAACTGGATCGCCCCGGCCGAGATCCGCGAGACGCTGAACGGCGTCTTCGAGGGCTCGATGCGCGGACGCACGATGTACGTCGTCCCCTTCTCGATGGGGGCGGTCGGCGGCCCCCTGAGCCACATCGGCGTGCAGATCACCGACAGTGCGTACGCCGTGGCATCCATCGGTGTGATGACCCGCGTCGGCGCTGCGGTCACCGAGCAGATCGCCGCGGGCGCTCCCTGGGTCAAGACCGTGCACTCGGTCGGCGCCCCGCTCGCTCCGGGCGAGGCCGACGTCGCGTGGCCCTGCAATGACGAGAAGTACATCGTCCACTTCCCCGACACGCTCGAGGTCTGGTCGTACGGCTCGGGATACGGCGGCAACGCGATCCTGGCGAAGAAGTGCTTCGCGCTGCGCATCGCCTCGGTCATCGGCCGCGACGAGGGCTGGCTCGCCGAGCACATGCTGCTCATCCGCGTGATCGACCCGAAGGGCAAGGCCTACCACGTGGCCGCCGCGTTCCCCTCGGCCTGCGGCAAGACGAACCTCGCGATGCTCCGCCCCACGATCCCCGGCTGGCGCGTCGAGACGCTCGGCGACGACATCACCTGGATCCGCCCCGGCGAGGACGGACGGATGTGGGCCATCAACCCCGAGGCGGGTTTCTTCGGCGTCGCTCCCGGAACCGGCGAGTCCACCAACGTCACCGCGATCGAGACGCTGTGGGGCAACACCATCTTCACGAACGTCGCCCTGCGTCCCGATGGTGACGTGTGGTGGGAGGGCCTGACCGACGAGGCCCCGCCGCACCTCACGGACTGGGAGGGCAAGCCGTGGACGCCCGCGTCGGGACGTCCCGCCGCGCACCCCAACTCGCGCTTCACGGTCGGCGCGGCCCAGTGCCCGCAGATCGCCGAGGACTGGGAGGCGCCCGAGGGCGTTCCCCTCGACGTGATCCTGTTCGGCGGTCGTCGCGCGACGAACGTCCCGCTCGTCGTCGAGGCCACGGACTGGTCGCACGGCGTCTTCCTCGGCTCGACGGTGTCGTCCGAGAAGACCGCGGCCCAGGAGGGCACGGTCGGTGAGCTCCGCCGCGATCCCTTCGCGATGCTCCCGTTCTGCGGCTACAACATGGGCGACTACTTCGGACACTGGCTCAAGGTCGGTCAGAAGCTGCGCTTCGACCGCGCGCCGCGCATCTTCCAGGTCAACTGGTTCCGAAAGGGAGACGACGGCCGCTTCCTGTGGCCCGGATTCGGCGACAACGCCCGCGTGATCGACTGGATCATCCGCCGCGTCGACGGCCAGGTCGAGGCGGTCGACAGCCCGATCGGTCGCCTGCCCCGCGTGGAAGACCTCGACCTCTCGGGGCTCGACCTCCCCACCGCCGACCTCGAGGAGCTGTTCGCGATCGACCGCGACTCGTGGCTCGCCGAGGCCGACCTCACGGAGGAGTTCTTCGACACCTTCGGCTCGCACCTGCCCGCCGCGCTCCGCGCCGAGCTCGCCGCCCTGCGCTACCGCTTGCAGCGCGCCTGACCCGCTCGCCCCGTCCCGCCTGCGCGCGGGCGGGGCGAGCTCTCGAATCCGATGCCCCTCCCGTTCTTGGCGCGCAGGAGGGGCATCGGTATGCCCGCGGCGAGTCAGACCAGCAGCTGGTGCTTCGCCAGATCCCGGTACAGGGGAGTGGATGCCACGAGCTCGCTGTGCGTGCCCTGCCCGACCACGCGACCGTTCTCGAGCACGACGATGAGATCGCTGTCGACCACCGTGGAGAGCCGGTGGGCGATGACGAGGAGCGTCCGATCGGTCGCGACGGCGTCGATTGCCTCGCGCATGCGCTGCTCGTTCACCCCGTCGAGCGACGAGGTCGACTCGTCCAGCAGCAGCACCGGAGGCGCCGCCAGCAGCGCGCGCGCGATCGCGAGGCGCTGACGCTCACCGCCCGAGAGCATCACGCCGTCCTCGCCCACAGGAGCGTCGACGCCGAGCGGGCTCCGCTCCAGCACGTCGCCGAGGTTGACCTCGCGCAGAACCCGTTCGCAGTCGGCGTCGGATGCCGCGGGCGAGGCGAGCCGGAGGTTGTCCGCGATCGTGCCGGCCAGGGTCGGGGCGTCCTGCTCGACGTAGCCGAAGCGGGAGCGCAGCTCGTCGCGGGCAAGGTCGCGGGCGTCGATGCCGTCGAGGAGGATCGCGCCTTCGGTCGGGTCGTAGAAGCGCTCGATGAGCGAGAGGATCGTGCTCTTGCCGGCACCGGACGGCCCCACGAGCGCGACCCGCGACCCGCGCGGCACGGCGAACGACACCCCGCGGAGCACCTCGCGGTCCGTCTCGGCGGGAACCTCCGCGGCTTCCAGGTGCACGTCCGCGAGCACCGATCGCGCCTCCCGGGCGGCGGCCTCGCGGGCCTTCACGACGTGGTCGGGATAGCGGAACCGCACGTCGCGGAACTCCAGGGCCGCGGCATCCGGAACCGGCGTCGCGGCGCGTGGCTGGTCGCCGTCGCTTTCGAGCGGGAGGTCGAGAACCTCCTGGATGCGACCGAGCGCCCCGAGCGCCTGATTCACCGAGGTGATCGCCCCGATCGCGGTGGCGAGCGGTTGCACCAGGAGGAACAGGAAGATCACGAACGTGACGAGGGACGCGACGTCGATCGCTCCGGATGCCACGCGGTACCCGCCCACACCGAGGACGACGAGCAGCGACACCTGCAGGGCGATGCCCGCCACGGGCACGATGAGTGCCGAAACCTTCGCGATGCGCACGCCCGCGGCGTACGCCTCGGTCGCCGTCTCGGTGACGGTGGCGGTCTCTCGGTCGGTGGCCCCGGCGGCGCGGATCGTGCGGATCGAGCCCACCGCGCGTTCGACCCCCGACGACAGTTCGCCGACCTTCTCTTGCTGAGCGGCGGAGGCCGCTCGGATCCGGGTGCTGAGCACGACGACGGTCGCGAGCGACGCTCCGATCACCACGACGATCAGCCCGAGCAGCAGCGGGTCGATGAACGCCATCGCGATCACCGCACCGACGAGGATGAGGGAGTTGCCCACGGCATCCGCGAGCCCCTGCGTGAGCACGGCGTACAGCAGCGTGGTGTCGGTGCCCACGCGCGAGACGAGGTCGCCGGTGCGGCGGGCGTCGAACTCGCTGATGGGCAGACGCAGGATGCGGGAGATGAGCCGCCGCCGGCTCGAGTAGACCACCGCGGTGCCGGTGCGCTGCAGGAGGTAGTGCTGGTATCCCGAGATGAGGGAGGAGAGCACGACGAAGCCGACCAGCAGCCAGACGAGCGCGCCGAGCGGTACGGACTCCTGCACGCGCGAGATGACCTGGCCGACGAGCAGAGGCTGAACGAGCGTCGCGCCGGCGCCGATGACGCTGAGGACCGCGACGACGATCAGTGTGCGCTTGTGCTCGAGCAGGAACGGCAGCAACTGCCGGAACGACGCGCGCGGGCCCTCCGGGGTGCGACGGCCGCGCCGACCGCGCGCGGGAGCGGGAGAAGACATGCGGACCTCGTTCTCTGGCATCAGATTCGACCGTACCTCTCCCCACCGACGCCGCCGGTCGCGCTGATTCGTCGGTGGACCAAACTCCGGAGAAACCTCGGCCGCAGCCCGGTCTCGGCGTGTTCCGATGCGCGGAGGCGCGAATTCTCCGGAGTTCAGACCGCCCGGTCCGCCGGAAGAACACCGGATGCCACGAGGCCCAGGCCCCGTGGCATCCGGTGTTCCGCGGATTCCGCGTTACGGCGCGGTCGCTCCGGCGGCGATGTTCTCGTCGTAGTCGACGTCCTTGGTCTCGGGCGACAGCACGACGGCGATGAGGGTGAGCACGCCCATCGCCGACAGGTACACGCCGACGAGCCAGGGGTTGCCGTCGCCGGCCGCCCACAGGGCCACCGCGACGATCGGCGCGAGTGCCGCTCCCAGGATCGACGACACGTTGTACGAGATGGCCGAGCCGGTGTAGCGGACGTTCGTCGGGAACAGCTCGGGCAGCACGGCGCCCATCGGGCCGAACGTCGTCCCCATCAGCACGAAGCCGATGATGAGGAAGGCCTGGACGAGGATGCGGGTGAAGCCCGGGTCGGCATTCGGCATGAGGAAGAACGAGAAGGTCAGGCCGAACACGATGATCGCGACGGTGACGCCGAGGAGCAGACGCTTGCGTCCGAGTCGGTCGGCGACCGGTCCCGAGAGCATCGTGAAGATGCCGAAGAACACCACGCCGATGATCTGCATGATGACGAAGTCGGTGTAGCTGTACCCGAGCCCGGGGACGTACGCCGCCGCGTCGAACGGGGTGCCGGCCTTCTCGGCCGCAGCCTGGGCGGCCGCCAGCGGAGGCTTGGTGCCGTACGAGAGCGTGAAGCTCGTCATCAGGTAGAAGAGCACGTACGTCGCCAGCATGATGAACGTGCCGAGGATGAGCTGCTTCCAGTTCCGTCGGATCGCCTCGCCGAGCGGGAACTTCTTGATGACGCCGGTCTTCTCGGCTTTCGAGAACGACTCGCTCTCGACGAGCTTCAGTCGCACCCAGAGGCCGATGATCACCATGACGGCCGAGAACAGGAACGGCACGCGCCAACCCCACGCGAGGAACTCGGCCGAGCGCTGCGCGGTGCCGTCGGGGTGCGGCAGGGCGAAGTTGATGATGAGGAAGACACCGTTGGCGATGATGAAGCCGATGGGGGCACCCAGCTGCGGGAACGTGCCGAACAGCGCGCGCTTGCCCTTCGGGGCGTTCTCGGTGGCCACCAGTGCCGCCCCCGACCACTCGCCACCGAGGGCGAAGCCCTGAGCGAGACGCATGATGAGCAGCAGGATCGCCGCCCAGACGCCGATCTCGTTGAAGGTCGGCAGCAGGCCGATGAGGAAGGTCGCGACACCCATCGTGAGCAGGGATGCCACGAGCGTGGCCTTGCGGCCGAAGCGGTCACCGAAGTGGCCGAAGACGATCGCGCCGAGGGGACGCGCGACCATGGCCGCGCCGAAGACGCTGAACGACAGCAGGAGAGACGTGGTCTCGTTGCCGGTGGGGAAGAAGAGGATCGGGAAGACGAGCACCGCCGCGGTGGCGTACGCGTAGAAGTCGTAGAACTCGATCGTCGTGCCGATCAGGCTCGCGGTGATGACGCGGGAGCGCGGATTGGCGGGAGTGGACGCCGAGGGGGCGGTGGGGGATGAGGAGGTCATGACAGCCTGAAGGTCGTGTGATCGCGGGCTGAGGCGGAACGAATGCCGGGGGTGATGGCATCCGGGATCGCCGAACAGCTCTCGGGAGCGATCCTGAGTGGGGACCGCCGACCGTCCAGTCTATGCGCGCGCTGAGAAGGCGGGCGTCTCAGCGCCAGAGCACCGCGAGAGCGGCGTTGAGGAGAGTCAGGATGCCGACGAGCCAGAACACCGCGGGTGCCAGGTCGGCGCCGCGCTTCTGCCGGGCCGAGCCGATGCCGAGGAGCGCGCCGATACCGAGGAGAACGACGAGCTTCACGCCGATCTTCGTGTAGTTCAGGTCGTGGTCGAGGCCCCACGGTGCCGCGAGGGCGAGACCCGAGACGAGGGAGATCACGAGCGCGTAGTTCATCAGCGGTGTCACACGCACGCGCCGCCCGACGGCCTCGACGACCCACGCCCCGAAGAGGATCGCGAATCCGACGAGGTGGATGAGGACGACGGCGTGGCGCAGGATCTCCATACCGGTCAGGGTAGGGATGCCGCGCCCTCACCGCCAGGAAGGCGGGCCTCACCGCGGTCCCCGGTGGCACGGCGACGTGGGCGGTCCCTGAGCTCGTCGAAGGGCCCGCCCCCCCACCGCGCGAGATCAGCCGCGCAGCTCCCGCAGCACCAGAGCGGTGCGGATCGCCGCGTCCGCGGCCTCCTCGCCCTTGTCCTCTTTCGACCCCTCGAGGCCGGCGCGGTCCAGACCCTGCTGCTCGTCGTCGAGGGTCAGCACGCCGAAGCCGACCGGCTTTCCCGCGTCGAGCGCGACACGCGTGAGTCCATCGGTCGCCGCCGACGAGACGAACTCGAAGTGCGGCGTCCCGCCCCGGATGATCACGCCGAGGGCGACCACGGCATCCGCCCCGCCGTCGAAGGCCGCGCGAGCGGCCACCGGCAACTCGAACGACCCCGGGACCCGCACCACACGATACGTGGCGCCCGTGGCATCCAGGACTCGCTTCGCCCCGGCGATGAGACCGTCCGTGATGACCTCGTGCCAGGTGCCGGCGATGACGACGACGTTCAGACCCGACGCGTCGACGCCACCGGTCTCGGGTGCTCCACTACCGGCCATCAGGCGCTCTCTTCCTTCATGTGCGCGAGGGCATCGCGCAGGTCGTCCTCGGCGATGATGTGACCCATCCGGTCGCGCTTCGTCTCGAGGTACTGGTGGTTGTTCGGGCCGACGCCCACAAGGAGCGGCACCTGCTCGACGACGTCGAGCCCGAAACCGCGCAACTGCTTCACCTTGTCGGTGTTGTTGGTGAGCAGGCGCACCTGCTCGACGCCGAGGTCGGCGAGGATGCCGGCCGCGGCGGCGTAGTCGCGCGCGTCGGCGGGCAGACCCAGGGCGAGGTTGGCATCCACGGTGTCGAGGCCGCGCTCCTGCAGGTTGTAGGCGCGCAGCTTGTTGATGAGGCCGATGCCGCGTCCCTCGTGGCCGCGCATGTAGATGACGATGCCGCCGTCCTTGTCGATGCGGTCGAGCGCCGCGTCGAGCTGGGGTCCGCACTCGCACTTCAGCGAGCCGAACGCCTCGCCGGTCAGGCACTCGGAGTGCACGCGGACGAGCGGGGCGGTCGTGCCCAGCTCCCCCGAGACGACCGCGATGTGGTCGGTGCCGGTCACGCGATCCTTGTACGCGAGGAAGCGGAAGGTGCCGTGCGTCGTCGGCACGTTCGACTCGGCGCGCAAGCTCACCCGGCGGCGGGCCGGCGCGGACGCGGGCAGCGGGTCGGTCTCGTTCAGGTAGCCGATGAGCTGCTCGATCGTGATGACCGGGATGCCGTCTCGCTCGCCGAGCTCGAAGAGCCCGGGCAGCCGCATCATGCTGCCGTCCTCGGCGACGACCTCGGCGATCGCGGCGACCGGCTCGAGGCCCGCGAGCTTCATGAGGTCGACCGCGGCCTCGGTGTGGCCGGCGCGCTCGCGCACCCCGCCGTCGACGGCCCGGAGCGGGAGGATGTGCCCCGGCCGGATGACGCTCGTCGGCACCGACTCAGGGTCGGCGAGCACGTTGAGCGTCCGTGCGCGGTCGGCGGCGCTGATGCCCGTCGTCACTCCCGACGCGGCGTCGACGCTCACGGTGTACGCGGTGCCGCGGGCGTCCTCGTTCACCGCGACCATGGGCGGCAGGTCGAGCCGGTCGGCCCACTCGGCGGGCATGGGTGCGCACACGTAGCCGCTGGACCAGCGCACGGTCCACGCGAGGGCCTCGGGGGTCGCGAGCTGCGCCGACAGGATGACGTCGCCCTCGTTCTCGCGGTTCTCGTCGTCGGCGACGAGGATCGGTCGGCCGGCGCGGAGGGCCTCGAGGGCCTCGGGGATGGGGGACAGGCTCATGCGGAGCCCCTCTCGGTCGATGCGGCGTCAGCCGCGGGGTTCTCAGATACACGGAAGGCGAGCATGCGCTGCACATGGCGCGCGAGGATGTCGGTCTCGAGGTTGACCGGGGTCCCGGCCTCGGCGCCGCCGAGCGTGGTCGCGGCGAGGGTCTCGGGGATGAGCGAGACCTCGAGCCACTGCTCGGTCTCGGCGGGGTCGCTCACGGCGCTCACGGTGAGGGACACCCCGTCGATCGCGATCGACCCCTTGTCGACGACGAGCGGAGCCAGATGATGCGGGATGCCGATGCGCACGACGCTCCACTGCGCGCCGGGACGCACCTCGCGCACCACGCCGGTGCCGTCGATGTGGCCCTGCACGATGTGGCCGCCGAGGCGTCCGTGCGCGGCGGTCGCGCGCTCGAGGTTGACGGCGCGGCCGGGTGCGACGTCGGCGAGCGTCGACATGTCGAGCGTCTGCTTCATCACGTCGGCGGTGAACCAGTCCTCGCCCTGGTCGACGACGGTGAGGCACACGCCGCTGACCGAGATCGAGTCGCCGTGGCCGGCATCCGAGACGGAAAGCGGAGCGCGCACGGTCACCCGCACCCCGTCGCCCGAGGGTTCGACGGCGGTGATGGCGCCCATCTCTTCGACGATTCCGGTGAACATCAGTGCTCTCCTCGCGTTCGGGTGGTGGGGTGGGCGACGATCAAGAGGTCGTCGCCGAGATTCTGGACGGATGCCACGGCGAGCCGCCGCGCGTCGGCGATGGTCGGCACGCCCACGTCGCCGAGTGCGAGGCGGGATCCGCCGAGCAAGACGGGGGCGACGTAGACGAGCAGCTCGTCCGCGAGACCGGCCCGGACGAAAGCGCTCGCGAGCGTCGGGCCGCCCTCGACGAACACGCGCTGGACGCCCTTCGCGCCGAGGTCGGCGAGCACCGCGCTCAGGTCGTGGGTGGCGAAGAACAGCGGCTCTCGCGGGTGGCGGCGCACCGCGGCATCCGGAGCCGTCTCGCTCTCGCCGATGATGACGGGCAGGGGTTGGGTGGGAAGGAGCGCGCCGTCGTCGTCGCGGGCGGTCAGGGCCGGGTCGTCGGCGCGCACGGTTCCGGTGCCCGCGACGATCGCGTCGGCGCTCGCGCGGCGCGCGTGGACGTCGCGGCGAGCGGCGGGTCCGGTGATCCACTGGCTCGTGCCGTCGTCGGCGGCGGCGCGCCCGTCCAGGCTCTGCGCCCACTTGACGGTGACGTGCGGGCGGCCCGTGCGCGTGAGAGTGACCCAGTCGTGGACGAGCGCCTCGGCGTTCTCTTCCTCGGGGCCCTGCTCGACGTCGACCCCCGCCGCGCGGAGCCGCTCGGCGCCACCGGATGCCGCATCCGTGGGGTCATCGAGCGCGAAGACCACGCGGGCGACCCCGGCTTCAAGGAGGGCGACGGCGCACGGGCCGGTGCGGCCGGTGTGGTTGCACGGCTCGAGGGTCACGACCGCGGTCGCGCCGCGGGCCGCGCCCGGAGCGAGCTGGGAGAGGGCGTCGACCTCCGCGTGGGCGGTGCCCGCTCCACGGTGGTAGCCCTCGGCGAGGATCTCGCCGGCGGGGGAGAGGATGACCGCGCCGACCTGCGGGTTCAGCCCGCGGGGGCCGCGCCGGGCGAGCTGCAGCGCTCGCCGCATGGCCTCGATCTCGACGGCGGATGCCATTTCCCTGTCCTTCCCGCTGATGCCGGGCAGGGGGAGCGGGAAGGCGCGACGCGCCATCCGTGCTGCCTCCTATCCGGACTAGCGACGGATTCCCGTCGCATCACCGTCGGTCCCGGAATTCCACCGGATCGGCCCCACCGCGTGATGCGGAGGGGTTCGCGGACTGTCACCGCCGGTTCGGATTCTCACCGACCCCGGAGCACGTTGTTGCACTTCGAAGTGTAGTCAACGCGGTGTCGGCGGTTTCATTCCCCGACATGGATTGACACGAAGGACCCCGGGGTTCGGTTCGATGCGACGGGTGAGCGAGGGGTGAATCTCCGTCACACCCGAAGAACTCCGCCGGGGCGTGACCGCGGCAGGATGTGCATTCCCCGCTTCACCTGGTCTGATCCCATGCTCGTCGGGAATCTGCGCGCAAGCTTCTGCGCCACGCTGGTCGTCGCGCTCGATCGGGCTCGGCGACGGGCGCATCCGCGCCGCGCGCGGGGCTCGTCGTCCGGTGCCGCCGGCCAGGGAGATGAGGATCACATGTCGGACGACGAGACGACGGTGGGGCCGCCCCGGAGTCGTCGGCCACGGATCCCCGTGATCGCCCTCGTGACCGCGTGCGCGGTGACGCTGGCGATCGTGCTCGGTCTGTCGACGGGGTTGCGGGATCCGGACGGGTCCGCGACGACCGCTGCCGTAGACGACGCGCCCCCATCCGGGGGAGCGTCCTCGTCACCTGACGTGCCGCCGCCGCTCGACGTCCATGATGACCAGGCGGGACCGCAATCCGCGTGGCCGGCCGAGATCCCGCTGCCCGACGGGGCGACCCCCGAGCAGGTCTACGCCGCGAAGCTCACGTACTCGCTCGTCTCGGTGCCCTCGACCGCAGCGGATGCGGTCCGCGCCGCAACGGACGGGTCGGCTATCACGATCAGCGCCCGAGCCGACGGGACCGACCTCGCGGTACCCAACGAGCGGGTCGACGCGGTCCGCGCGGTCGCCCCCGACGCGCAGATCTCGGCCAACAGCCCCGCGCACGTCTCGGGGGGTGACCAGACGCCCACGCCCTCGTGGGGGCTGGACGCGGTCGACAGCGAGTTCGCGGCGCAGAACAACCACTACGTCTACGACACGACCGGCGCCGGCGTGACGGCGTACGTCATCGACACCGGCCTGCGCATGGATCACCCCGATTTCGCGGGACGCGTGGATGCCGGAGCCGATTTCGTCCGCGATGGGTACGGCACGTGGGATTGCTGGGGCCACGGAACCCACGTGTCCGGCACCATCGCGGGAACGACCTACGGGGTGGCCAAATCGGTCCGAGTCGTCCCCGTCCGCGTGTTCGGCTGCAAGAACGGCTCGGGCGGAGGGACTTATCTCGACATCTACTCAGGCCTGAGCTGGGTCCTCGACAACCGCTCCCCCCACATGGCGGTCATCAACATGAGCCTGGGCGTCGGCCAGTCCGACCAGTTCGACGCGGCCGTGCGCCGAGGGGTCGAGGCCGGGTTCATCATCGTGGATGCCGCGGGCAACGACCACGTCGACGGCTGCCCGTGGTCTCCGACGTCATCGCCGTACTCGATCTCGGTGGGGGCGACGGCGAGCGGCGGATCCCTCGCGTCCTTCAGCAACTTCGGTCCCTGCGTCGACATCCTCGCCCCCGGCAACTGGATCGTCTCCGACTCCTGGCCGAAGTGGACCTCGAGCATGTACGGCACCTCGATGGCCTCTCCGCACGTTGCGGGATTGGCGGCGCGGTTGCTCGAGATCCACCCCGACTGGCATTCGTCCGACGTCATGGACTTCTTCCGCTCGACCGGGGCCGTGGGTCGTATCCGTGGCGTCCCCTCCGGCACCGTGAACCTGTTCGCCAACATCCCCGCGTGGCCGCGCGTGCTCAAGGTCACGGCGGCGGTGGCGACGGAGGGGAGCGCTGACATCGCGTGGACCACGAACGACTACGGAGTGTTCACACCCTTCTCCGTGACGGTCACCGATCAGCAGAGCGGGCGATCGTTCCCCGTGACGATCACGTCGCGGAAGCGGAGCACCCGCTTCAGCTTCGTGAGCCCCGGGCACTCGTACACCGTGGTGGTGTCTGGCGGGGGTTTCGCTCCCGGCGGTCAGGCGGTCCCGTACGCGCCCGTGTCGACGACCTTCTCCTCCGGTGGGTGACTCACGGGCGACGTGCGGTGCGGAGCCGTCACGCGGAGGCCCGACAGCACCGCACCGGCAAACCGATCGGCGACCGCGGCGTTTCCTCACCCGTCCGACGCGAGAGTCTGCACAGTGACACCGCGCGCCCGCCCCGCGCTGGGCGGCGACATGCGAAGGAAAGAATGACCGATCAACTGAGCACCGCGGATGTTCCCCCGGCCTTCTCTCGACGCCACGTCATCGCCGGGGCCGCGTGGGGGGTGACGGCGGTGACACTGATCGCCGAGGTGCCGGCCTGGGCAGCGGCCTCCGGTCCGTCGGTCGTCTTCTCGGCGCCGGCCTATCACGGACCCCGGTGCGGTCAGATAACCGGCATCCGCGTCACGGCGGATGCGGCCGGACGAGTGGTCGTCATCCAGCTGTCGGACGGGTACGCATTCTCCGACGGGTCGACGACGTCGAGCCTTGTCACCGGGACGGATTGCTCTGCGGACGTCGGCGCCGTCAGCGTCCCGCAGGGCGCGGTGCCGTCGACGATCGTCGCGAGCACGCCGGGGGCTTCGTCGGCCACGGCTACTGTCGCACCCGCCTCGACAGCATCGGTGTACTCGGCACCGTCGGGCGGAACCACGGCGGCCAGCCTGCCCGGTGATGTGACTCCCGTCGCCGGGGATCTCTTCCTCCGCGGGACGACTCTCTGGCGCTCGAACGGCACGCGCGTCCAGACCGATGTCGACGTGGTGGGCATGTGGGCGCCGTCGATATCCGAAGCGGGGGGATCGTCTCTGCCGATCCGGCTGCTCGATGGCACCGCGGTCGTGTACGACCAGGCGCTGCAGGCATGCACCGCGGCCTCCGGCGTGCCCGCCGGGGCGACACCCGTGGCATCCGACATCTTCTTCGTCAACGGCACTCTCGTGCGGGGGACCGAGGTGCTCGCCACCGACGTCGCCCGCTACGGAGCGCTCGTCAACGTCGATGACGGGACGGGCACGATGCGCGCGATTCTGCCGTACACGACCGCCGATGGGCGGGCTGCCACTCTGCGCGCGGCGACGGGGGAGAGCCGCGTCTCCCCCGATAACGGACTCAGCTGGGGCGTTCCGTCGGGCAGTACCCCGGTGGCGGGGGATCTCTTCCTCGCCGGCACCGTTCTGTACCGCGTGACATGGAAGGGCGTGCACGCGTTCGGGGCCGGCGCGGTGGCGCGGGATGTCGGTACCTGCGGGCTTCTGACCGCGAACCCGTACTTCGAGGGCGAGTCGCTCCTGCCCTACGTCGACACCAGCGGTCGCGCGATGCTCTTCATGTACTCCGGCAACGCGACGCGCGCGGCATCCGGGATCCCCTCGGGCGCGACGCCCCTCGGCGCTGATCTGTTCCTCCTGGGTTCCGTGTTGAGGGAAGCCGACAGCGGAGTGATCGTGAGCGGAGTCGACAGGGTCGGACAGGCCTCCGCCCTGGGTTCGTCCGCGAACTCCGTCGTGCTGCCGTATACGTCCAGCGAGTCCCTGTGCGTGGACGCGAGCGGGGGCTCCTGACGCGCGCGTCGACCGCGTCTTACCGGCTGGGCGATCGGACCCCGCCTCGAACGGCGCCGCGGTCTCCTTCCACTCCCCTGGCGGGAGGAGTCACTTCAACAGGCGAGAGAGCCTGCGATCAGCCAGCAGTTTTCCGCTCGTCTGGCACGTCGGGCAGTACTCGAGCGAGTTGTCGGCGAAGAACACGCTGCGCACCTCGTCGCCGCACACCGGGCACGTGTCGCCGCGCCGCCCGTGCACCCGCATGCCGCGCCTCTTGGCATCCTTCAGCTCTGCGGGCGGTTTGCCGCGCGCTTCATCGATCGCCTCGGTCAGGGTCACGACCATCGCGCGGAAGAGTCGGTCGACCTCGTCGTCGGTGAGTGTCGCGGCGAGGGCGTAGGGAGACATCTTCGCCGCGTGCAGAATTTCGTCGGAGTAGGCGTTGCCGACCCCGGCGATGATCGACTGGTCGCGCAGAACGCCCTTGATCTGGGTGCGGCGGCCGGTGAGGAGCGCGCCGAACGCTGCCCGGTCGAAACCCGCGCTGAGCGGGTCGGGGCCGAGGCGGGCGATGCCCGGGACCTCATCGGGCGAGCGGACGGCGTAGACGGCGAGAGACTTCTTGGTGCCGGCCTCGGTCAGGTCGAAACCGGAGCCGTCGTCGAAGCCGACGCGCAGGGCGATCGGCGTCTTGCCCGGCTTGATGATCGTGGAGGGCAACGCGTCGTACCAGCGCAGCCAGCCCGCTTTCGCGAGGTGGAAGATCAGATGCACGCCGGCGTCGGTCGAGACGTCGATGAACTTCCCGTGTCGGTCGACAGTGGTCACCGTCGAGCCCACGAGCGCCGTCAGGGGCGGGTCATACGTCTTCAGCGCATTGATCGCCGACACGGTGGCCTTCGACACCTGCAGCCCCGTGACGCGTCCCCGCAGGAACTCGACGAGTCCCTCGACCTCAGGCATCTCCGGCATGCGCCCATGGTGCCACGACCCTCCGACAGGGGCGAGGGTCTTGCGGCGCGCGGCGGTCTTACGCGGCTACCGCCTCGGTGTCGCGGGTGTCGGGGCTCTCGCGCCCGAGCCCCCGCGTCGGGACGCCGCCGCCCCGTGGCACAACGCAGGAGTTCCGGATCGGCGGACCAGGGTGGCACGGGTGTCATCAGGTTGTTCGCGGAGAATCTCCTGCGTTAGTGCGGCTCCTTCCCACGCATCGACATGGGAGTACTGTCCACATTTCGTCGCGCTCGGCGTGATGTGTACATGGCAGGCGGTGTGAATGACGAGGTGCTCGCAGCGCAACGTATCGGCGGCCGGCTGGACTGTGTGTCATCGGTCGAAGCAGCCGGGATCTTCGTGCTGGACCGATCGGGATTGCACGTTCAGGTCGAACCGACGCGCTCCCGCTTGCGTTCACCGAATTCGCGTCGGCAGCGGCTCTCGACCGCCGCACGTGTCGTCGTGCACTGGCGACCCGGCGCGCATGGAGCTGCCCACTCGATACCCCTCACGGAGGCATTGGCCGTCGCGATCCGTTGCCAGAGCCCGAGAGCGTCGATTGCCATGCTCGACAACGCGCTCCATCAGCGCCGGATCGACAGCTCGGACGTACGAGCCATCTTCGCTGCGCTCCCCGCGAAGTATGCGGTGTTGCAGGCTCTTCTCGACGGCCGTGCCGAGGCGGGTTCAGAGAGCATCGCCCGACTGCTGTTGCGAGGCATCGGCTGCTCTGTGGAGGTACAGGTCCGGATCGACGGCGTCGGCCGCGTCGACCTCCTCGTTGACGGGTGGATCGTCGTCGAATGCGACAGTCGTGCACACCACGGCGGCTGGGAGGCTCAACAGCGCGACCGACGACGCGACCTTCTCCTCGCTGAGCGGGGGTATGCCGTTCTCCGCCCTACGGCGCACCTCATCTTCACCGACCCGCCGGGATCGCGGGTGGGCGCTCGCCGCGAGCGTCAGCCGCGGCGCAGCAGACCGATACGGTCGTACACGTCCGAGAGCGTCTTCTCCGCGACGGATGCCGCACGCTCGGCATTCGTCGCCAACACACGATCGAGCTCGGCGGGGTCGGCGATCAGCTCGAGCGCGCGCTCGCGCACCGGCTCGAACTCGTTGACCACGACCTCAGCGAGGCTCTTCTTGAAATCGCCGTAGCCGCGGCCCGCGTACTCGTCCTCGATCGCCGAGATCTCGCGGCCGGTGAGGGCCGAGTAGATCACGAGGAGGTTGGAGACCCCGGGCTTCTCGTCGCGGTCGAAGCGCACCGCGCCCTCGGAGTCGGTGACGGCGCGCATGATCTTCTTGGCGCTGACCTTCGGCTCATCGAGCATCCACAGCACGCCGGCGTCGGACTCGGCCGACTTCGACATCTTCGACGTGGGATTCTGCAGGTCGTAGATACGGGCGGTCTCGCGCTGGATCATCGGCTTCGGCATCGTGAACGTCTCACCGAAGCTCTTATTGAAGCGCTCGGCCAGGTCACGGGTCAGCTCGATGTGCTGCTTCTGGTCGTCGCCGACCGGAACCACATCGGTCTGGTAGAGCAGGATGTCCGCGGCCATCAGGACCGGATAGGTGAAGAGGCCCACGTTCGTGGCATCCGTCCCGTACCGTGCCGACTTGTCCTTGAATTGCGTCATGCGCCCGGCCTCGCCGAAGCCGGTGAGGGTCGACAGAACCCACTGCAGCTCCGCGTGCGCGGGCACGTGCGACTGCACGTAGAGCGTCGAGCGCGACGGCTCGATGCCGGCGGCGATGTACTGCGCAGCGGTGCGGCGGGTCTTCTCGCGACGCTCGGCCGGGTCGCCGGGCTGCGTGAGGGCGTGCAGGTCGACGACCGAGAAGAACGCATCGTACTCGTCTTGCAGCTGCCGCCACTGCAGCAGCGCACCGATGTAGTTGCCGATCTGGAGGCTGTCGGCGGAGGGCTGCATTCCGGAGTAGAGGCGCTGCTGAGTCACCCCTCGATCCTAGGCGTCGGGCGCCCGCGCTCCGCGCCGAGGCAGTTCCGCGCCTGGACGGCTCCGCGCCCTGGACAGCGCCCGTGCCCGGGCGGCTGCGCGCCCGGACAGCTCCGCGCCCATGCGGCCCCGCAACCGGACGGCCCTGGCGCCCGGACGGCCCCGCGCCGGCGTGGCCCGCGCCCGGACCGCCGTGTCCCCCCGACGGCCTCGCCGCCCGGGTCAGCGCCCGAGCGTGTAGTCGACGATCACGGGGGAGTGGTCGCTCCACCGCGTGTCGTACGAGGGCGCGCGGTCGACGCGATAGGCAGTGACCCGTTCCGCCAGAGCGGGCGTGGCGACGTGGTAGTCGATGCGCCACCCGCTGTCGGTGTCGAACGCTTTGCCGCGCATCGACCAGAACGTGTACGGCCCCTCGACCTCGCCCATGCGCTGGCGTCCCACATCGATCCAGCCGAGACCGGTGCCCACCGAACCGTCGACGCCCTCGACCTGCTCGCCGGCGGGGCCGAAGAAGCGGTCGAAGTACGCGCGCTCGCGCGGGAGGAACCCGGCGTTCTTGCGATTGCCGCGCCAGTTCTTGATGTCGAGCTCACGGTGGCCGACGTTGAGGTCACCCGTGACGAGGGCCAGTTCGCGTTCGGTCTTGAGCGTGGCGAGGCGCTGCTCCATGGCATCCAGGAACAGCCACTTGGCGTCCTGCTTGGGGGTGTCGACCTCACCGCTGTGGACGTAGGCGCTGACGATCGTGACCGTCTCGCCGTCGATGTCGAAGTCGGTCTCGATCCACCGCCCCGAGGCGTCCAGCGGCTCGGGACCGAGATGGGTGCGGGTCTCCACGCCCGGGAGGCGGCTGAGGATCGCGACACCCGCGCGGCCCTTCTGCAGGGCCTCATCGTTGACGATCTCCCATCCCGGGAGGGCCTCGGCGAGCTGTTCCGCGGTCGCGCGGACCTCTTGGAGGGTCACGATGTCGGCGCCGGAGGCCTCGAGCCACTCGACCATGCCCTTGCGGACGGCGGCACGGATGCCGTTGACGTTGATGGAGACGATGCGTACGGAGCGAGCCACCCTCCGAGACTAACGGGGGCCTCCGACATCGACCGGGTCAGTCGGGGAGGAGCGTCGTGCGTCGCGGTGCGGGGAGCGCCGCCTTCGCGCGGGCGAGGTTCTTCCGCGCCGCAGCCACGCGTCGGCGCGCGCGCCAGCGCCAGGGCCACCGGGCCTCTGCGGCCGCTTTCTCGGCCTCGCGGACTCCTACCTGAGCGGCGATCACGAGCGCCGCCTGCTCCATCGCGAGACGGTCTTCGGGGGAGCGCAGCGGCACGTCGCGGTCGCCCGCGGCCACGGCGATCCAGGCGGCGGACACGAGGATGACGATGCCGATGAAACGGAACCAGAGAAGGAACCCGATGAGCGCGGCGAACGTGCCCAGGAGTGGGTTGGTGGGCGTGTAGACGAGGAGGAAGCCCGCACCGATCTGCAGCACGACCATCCCCCCGGCGCCGACGAGGGCTCCGGGCCATGCCCGCCGCCAGGTGAGCGTCGTCCCCGTCAGGAAGCGGAAGAGCGACGCCAGCGCCACGGTGTTGACGCCGAAGGCGACCAACGCCGAGATCGCCCGCGCCCCGATCGTCCATCCCGGTGTCTCCCGATCCCAGCCGAGGATCCCGAAGACGAGGTCGACGGCACCGGTCGTGATCGAGCCGAGCAGCGCCCCGACCAGCAGCGCGAGTCCGAAAAGAAGGGATGCCACGAAGTCGCGCGCCTTCAGCAGGACGTAGTTGCGCATGTCGAAGGGGAGCCCGAACGTGTCGCGCACCGCGCGCCGGGTGAAGGTCACGAAGCCGATCGCCGTCCAGATGACCACGATCGCCGCGATGGCTCCCGTGATGCCGAGCAGCTTGCCGCTCTCTTGCGCGACGGCCTCGACCTTGTCGGGCTGCACCAAGCCGTTCTTGCTGATCAGGCCCGGGATGTAGCTGTTGATGATGCCGATCAGCCCGTCGATGGCCGCCTTGCTGCCTCCCAGCCAGATCCCCACGGCGGCGAACGACAGATAGAGCGCCGAGAACACCGCGAACAGCCCCTGGTAGCTCATCCCCGCGGCGAGCAGGAAGCCGTTGTGCTGCAGGAAATGCCGCCACACGCGGATGGGGAACCACTGCGCGACCTTCGCCGCGCGGGCGAGGGGTTCGTCGAGGCGCTCGCGCACCGCCGTCTGCGCGGCGTCGAAACGCTCGCGAAGAGTGCGCTCGTCCTCGCCGGCGGCGGGGAGCGGGCGCGGGTCGCTGTGGCTCTCGGTCACCCATCGAGCCTAATGAATGGATGCCACACGAGAACGCCGAACGGCGGGTCCGCCTGCGCGCACCCGCCGTTCGAGAGGGGAGGGGTCAGCGACCGCCGCGGAGGACGGCCTGCTTGACCTCGGCGATGGCCTTGGTGACCTCGATGCCGCGGGGGCACGCCTCGGTGCAGTTGAAGGTGGTGCGGCAGCGCCACACGCCCTCTTTGTCGTTGAGGATGTCGAGGCGCACATCTCCGGCGTCGTCGCGCGAGTCGAAGATGAAGCGGTGCGCGTTGACGATCGCGGCGGGGCCGAAGTACTGACCGTCGGTCCAGAACACGGGGCACGACGAGGTGCACGCGGCGCACAGGATGCACTTCGTCGTGTCGTCGAAGACCTCGCGATCGACGATCGACTGCACGCGCTCCTTGCCCGGCTCGGGCTTCGAGTTCGAGATGAGGAAGGGCTGCACCTCGCGGTAGGAGGCGAAGAACGGCTCCATGTCGACGATGAGGTCCTTCTCGAGCGGCAGGCCCTTGATCGCCTCGACGTAGATCGGCTGCGAGATGTCGAGATCCTTGATCAGCGTCTTGCAGGCCAGGCGGTTGCGGCCGTTGATGCGCATGGCATCCGATCCGCAGATGCCGTGCGCGCAGGAGCGGCGGAACGACAGCGAGCCGTCGGTCTCCCACTTGATCTTGTGCAGGGCGTCGAGCACGCGGTCGGTGGAGTACAGCTCCACGTCGTAGTCGACCCAGCGCGGCTCGTCGTCGACCTCGGGG